>ORJL010203144.1_pt1 | contig 125122 bp, 113 predicted proteins | sample 1779941 | NCBI WGS metagenome assembly ORJL01 (sample SAMEA104232317, study PRJEB22302) | groundwater metagenome | biome: forest; feature: aquifer; material: groundwater | place: USA | collected 2011-08-07 | depth 5.8 m | reverse complement strand
TTTGGCTGGCTCGACTCTTAAGGCCTTTAAAAAATAACTTAAACTCTTTTTGAATCTCTTTAAACGTTTGCTCACTGACAACTAAAATCTTTTTAATTCCCTCTGTCTCTAGGGGGTAACAATCAATGGTATCATTCCCAGGCGTTCCCGCGTTTTTTCTTGTTAATGAACAGGGAATCGTTAATATGTTCCTTTATAATAATCTTCCCCGGGATTATGAGCTTGTGTTGGATTATAATTACGGGCCGTGATATAATTTTAGAAATCAGAAGATGTGAACCCCAGAAATTTTTAGATTCGTACGGCGGAGAGAATTTTGTCCGCGGGATTTAGTTTGTTGAGGCAGTAGAAGTGAAGGCCCGGGGCGCCGCCTTTTAAAAGTTCATCACACTGTCGGATCGCGAAGTCAACGCCGGTTTTAAGAGTAGCCTCGGGATTGTTTTGGATAGGCTCAAAGATTTTTTTGATTTCTTCAGTAATGGTCGCCCCGCAAAGACCGCAGAATCTGATTAAGCTCTGATAATCCGCGATCGGAAGAATTCCCGGGATCACGGGAACATTCACCCCAAGTTTTTTAAGTCTCTCTACATAATCAAAATAGTCCTGGTTATTAAAAAATAATTGGGTAATCACGAAATCGGCACCGCTGTCAATTTTTACTTTAAGGTAGTTAGCATCTAATTCTCGATCCCGGCAAAGCAAATGTCCTTCAGGGAAACCAGCGACGGCAATCCCAAAATAGTCCTTGTGCTGGGCGCGAATAAAAGCGACCAGTTCACTGCTGTATTTAAAATTTTCTTCTGTGGGCTGCCAGTGAGGGTTATCCTTGGGTGTATCCCCGCGCAGCGCAAGAATATTTTTAAGGCCGCGGCCCTTAACATCTCCCAGAATCCTTCGGATATCCTCTTTGGTATTCAAAACGCAGGTCAGATGCGCCATGGCTGTCGTCTGATGTTTCTCTTCTATATATTGAACAATATCAAAAGTTTTATCGCGGCCGCCGCCGCCAGCCCCATACGTACAGGAGATATAATCAGGTTTTAATTGACAGAGCTGATCGATCGTCTGCAGGAGTTTTTTATATCCTTCGTCCGTTTTGGGAGGAAAGAGTTCGAAGGAATAAATTTTTTTCTTTTTTAGAATGTCTTTAATTTTATCCATAGGGGGATTATTTTAAGAATTATTTTAAGAATTTAGCCTTGATAAAGACCGTAAAAGTGGTAGTATAATATGTTTCTTAAGGATGGTCAAACATATTTGTTGGAAAAACTATGAAAGTCACGCTTGTTATTCCCACATTAAACGAAATCGTCGGCATGAAATCCATTATGCCCAAGATCAAGAAGGAATGGTATGACCAGATCTTGATCATTGATGGGCAGTCGACGGATGGCACTCTAGAATATGCCCGCGCGCAGGGCTACGAAGTTGTTGTTCAGAAGAAGAAGGGGATGCGCAACGCCTACATGGAAGCCCTTCCCTATATTAAGGGAGATGTTATCCTTACCTTCAGCCCCGATGGGAATTCCATCCCTGAGCTTATTCCAAAATGCATCGAGAAGATGAGAGAAGGCTACGATATGGTCATTGTCTCGCGTTATCTAGACGGGGCCAAGAGCTATGACGACGATGCCATTACCGGTTTTGGAAATAAATTGTTTACAACAGCTATCAACTTATGCCACAAAGGACATTATACCGATGCCATGGTCATCTACCGGGCGTATCGCAAGAGTTTGATTCAAGAATTAGATTTGGATAAAGATTCCAGTTTTGAAAGGGAAGAAAAATTATTTAAGACCAATATCAGCTGGGAACCCTTGCTCTCTATTCGAGCCGCAAAGAGAAGACTGAAAATCGCTGAAATCCCCGGGGATGAGCCTGCCCGAGACGGGGGAGTAAGAAAACTTCAGGTATTGCGCTGGGGCGCTGCGTTTATGTTTGAAGTGATTCGAGAAATTTTTGTCTGGAAATAGAATTGATTTATTGAATCGTATTTTAATTAGGTCAAGCCAAATTGAAATTTCCTATTTTTTTTAATCCCTTCCTTCTTAAAATAATCAAATTATGCCGGCCACATCAGATATATACATTTTAGGTATTTCTGCTTTTTATCATGACAGCGCGGCCTGTCTTGTCCACAATGGAAAAATTGTCGCCGCGGCGCAGGAAGAACGTTTTTCCCGCCAAAAGCATGACGCGTCTTTCCCCAAGCAAGCTATTGAGTATTGTTTGCGTACGGCCGGTATTTCGGTTAAGGATTTAAGTTATGTCAGTTTTTATGAGAAACCTTTTCTTAAATTTGAACGTTTGCTTTTAACGTACTTAAATTATGCCCCTGTAGGGTTACGGTCGTTTTTAAAAGCCATGCCTGCGTGGCTCAAGCAAAAGATTTTTTTAAAAGATTTTCTTCAGCAGGAATTAAATTATCAGGGAGAAATAATTTTTCCTACGCATCACGAGTCGCACGCGGCTTCCGCTTTTTACCCTTCACCGTTTAGAGAGGCCGCCATTTTAACTATCGACGGGGTCGGTGAATGGACCACGACCAGTTTCGGGGTGGGAGAGGGTAACCAGTTTCATTTAGATTGCGAACTAAAATTCCCGCACTCACTAGGGCTGCTCTATTCAGCTTTTACTTACTACACGGGATTCCGCGTTAATTCCGGTGAATATAAATTAATGGGATTGGCACCTTATGGAGAACCCAAATATGCTGGTTTGATCAAAGAAAAGTTGATTGATATTAAAGAGGACGGGTCTTTTAAACTCAACATGGATTATTTTGATTATTGTGCCGGCTTAACGATGACGAACAATAAATTCCATAAACTTTTTGGCGGCCCGCCGCGCAAGCCGGAGACAGAAATGCGTCAAAAGGATATGGATATCGCGCGTTCCATTCAAGAAGTCACCGAAGAGATTATGCTCAAGGTGGCCAATCACGTCTTTACGGTGACTAAAAAGGATTATTTATGCTTGGCCGGCGGAGTGGCGTTAAATTGCGTGGCCAATGGCCGTATTTTACGGGAAGGCCCTTTTAAAAAAATATGGATTCAACCGGCCGCCGGAGACGCGGGCGGCGCTCTGGGCGCGGCCCTTTTTGTGTGGTATCGCTATTTAAACCATCCGCGGACAGCCAATGACTGCGATGACCAGCAACAAGACTCTCTTTTAGGCCCTTGTTACACGGGCAGTCAAATTGAGCATTTCATTCAAGAACAAAATCTACCCTTTACAAAATTATCCGATGAAGAGTTGCCTAAACGGGTGGCGGAATTGATCGCAGAGCAAAATGTGGTAGGCCTTTTTCAGGGAAGGATGGAATTCGGGCCGCGGGCTTTGGGCGCCCGCAGTATTTTAGCTGACCCGCGCTCACAGAAAATGCAATCTATCTTGAATCTTAAAATTAAATTTCGGGAATCTTTTCGCCCCTTTGCGCCCAGTGTTTTGGAAGAGAAGTGTTCTGAATATTTTGATTTAGACAAGGGCAGCCCTTACATGATGTTGGTCGCGTCCGTGGTTGAGGATAAAATTGTGCCAGATTCCCGGCGTAACGGTCACAAAGGTATTGAACAATTAAAAGTGAAGCGATCGTCTATCCCGGCGGTTACGCACGTGGATTACTCCGCCCGTATCCAAACGGTTTCTAAGAAAACGCATCCTGTATTTTATGGCACCATCGAAGAATTTTTTAAATTAACAGGATGCCCGGTGTTGATCAATACTTCCTTCAATATTCGAGGCGAGCCTATTGTCTGCACGCCACAGGATGCCTACCGTTGTTTTATGTGCACGGATATGGATTTTTTAGTGATAGAAAATTATGTGTTTGATAAAAAGAAACAGCCAGCTCAGCATAAGTACAAAAAAGAACAAATCACACAGATTTTAGATTAAGATATGAATCCAAAAGAAAAAAAGAATTTGTGTGTGTTTAGTTACGGGCTCCCTATTCTCGTTTGTATTTTTGTATTGCTTCATGTTAGAAAACATGGGTGGATGGTTAGTTCTTATATATTGTTAGCGGCGGCGTTTATCTCCATGCTAGTAACAATGCTGCTGCCTGCGTGGCTTAAACCTCTCTATCAGCGATGGATGAGGGTTGCTCATTTTATCAGTTTCCTTGTGACCGCTGTTTGTCTTTCTCTTTTCTTTTATTTTATCTTTGCCCCCATTGGAATTCTGCTAAGATTATTTAAAAAGGATTTTTTAGACCGTTCTCTCGATAAAACCGCGGCCAGTTATTGGTCTAGATGCGAACATCCGGTGGCAGATGTGAAGCGTTACACGCAACAATTTTAAAGGAGGAATTATGTCCAAAATTTCCATTGTACAGGAATTCTGGGAATTCTTAAAAATTCGTAAACGGTATTGGCTGGCACCTATTTTACTTGTTCTCATTTTATTAAGCCTGCTCATTATTTTTACCCAAAGTTCCCCTGTGGCGCCATTTATTTATACGTTATTTTAATGATTGGGTAGGGTATGGGCATTTTATTTCTTGACACATTCCTGATCTTGCCTATAATATGTTCAAAGATTGAACAATAAAATATTTGAAGCGTTCACTGTATTTTATTTCAATCCTTACTTATTATGGCTAAACAAGTTTCAGATGAACGAGAATTTGAACTCATCAACATTCTAGGCGCCCCGCTAGGTGCCAACCAGCGCGATTTATCCCGCCATATGGACCTCTCTTTAGGGATGACCAACATGCTTATCCGCCGTCTTATCGCCAAAGGATTTATCCGCATCGAACAATTGAATAAACGTAAAGTTCAGTATATCCTCACGCCCAAAGGTTTCGCCGAAAAGATGCGAAAATCCATCAAGTATACCGTAAAAACCGTTAATTCCATCGGATTAATAAAAAATCGAATCAAAGAGATTTTGCTCGATTTATATAAAAACGGCGTGAGAAGTTTCCATATTCTTGGAAAGAATGACTTAAGCATGCTGGTGGAAATGGTCATTAAAGAGTTAGATGTCAAGGATTGCTCATTTCATATTTCGGAGGAAATTCCGTTATCGAAAGTAGATGGCCTGCTTTTGATATGCAAAGAAAATGTTGATGAGGCATCGCTTGTTACGCATGAGTATATCGATTTAATTCGGGAAATTGCTAAAAATAGTCCTGAAATGGGCGTTTTAAACCAAGGCCCTTTAATCTAGGGAGACCCAAAATGAATACATTAGAAGAAATTTTTGCGGAAAATAATCTGCAAACAGAATATTTCAAGCGCTATTGCCAGTATGTTCAAAAATTAATTTCCGAGATTGATGTCGAATCGGTTAAAAGAGTTGTGGATTGCTTTTTAGAGGCCCGGGGCAAGGACAAGACTATTTATTTTGCCGGAAATGGAGGCAGTGCCTCAACCGCGTCGCACTTTGCTCAGGATATGGCAGAGGTCGGCCGCAAGATTCAAGGAAAAGGTTTTAGAACCCAAAGTATTGCTGACAATACTTCAGCGTTGACAGCTATTAGTAATGATTATAGTTATGAGAGTATTTTTTCGATGCAAATTCAATACAGTTTTGATCCAGGAGATGTCCTTGTTGTCATTTCAGCCAGCGGCAATAGTCCTAATGTTATCAAGGCGGTGGAACTGGCTAAAGTAAAGGGAGGCTTGACGGTTGCCTTGGTTGGATTTGACGGCGGCCGGTTAGCGCAAATTTGCGATCATGCCGTTCATATTAAGAGTCAAAAGGGAGAATACGGCCCGGTTGAGGATATCCATTTAATTTTAAATCATATGATCGTATCCTACTTAATGATGGAATTAAAAAAGGAAAATGAATGTTAAATAATAAAACTATCCTGATTACAGGCGGCACGGGTTCCTTTGGGAAAAAGATGGTTCAGATCGTTTTAGCTGAATTTAAGCCAAAGAAATTAATTATTTTTAGCCGCGATGAATTAAAACAGTTTGAAATGTCTCAGAAATTTAGCGCGAAGAATTATCCGTGCATTCGTTATATGCTAGGGGACATTCGCGATAGAGAACGATTATATCAGGCCTTTAATGGTGTGGATTATGTGATTCACGCGGCCGCGTTAAAACAGGTTCCCGCCGCTGAGTATAATCCGGAAGAGTTTATTAAGACCAATGTCTTAGGTGGGATGAATATTATTGACGCGTGCCTTTACAATAATGTGAAGAAGGTTATTGCCTTGTCCACCGATAAAGCGTGTAATCCGATTAATCTTTACGGAGCGACAAAACTTTGTTCAGACAAGTTATTTACGGCGGCCAATGTCTACGCGGGGTCTACAAAAGAAACACGGTTTGCCGTTGTTCGATATGGAAATGTCTTAGGTTCTCGAGGGTCTGTTATCCCGTTTTTTAAAGAACGCGCGCAGACAGGTGTTTTACCTATTACGGATGCAAACATGACACGTTTCTGGATTACCCTCGATCAAGCGGTTCATTTTGTTTTGGCTTCCTTGCAGAAAATGAAAGGCGGAGAAATATTTGTTCCGCGCATCCCATCGATGAAGATTGTTGATTTAGCTAAAGCTATTGATCCACAATGTAAGCAAGAAATTGTTGGCATACGTCCCGGGGAAAAAGTGCATGAAATACTTTTAAGCGAGGATGAAGCCAGAAACGCTTTCCAGTATAAGGAATGTTTTATTGTGCAGCCTAACCATCATGTCAAACAAGGCTTATCTGAATTTATGCATTTAAGCAGCAACAACGGCCAAGCGTGCCCGGAAGGATTTAGGTATACTTCTGATAATAATACAGAATGGTTAAAGGTCGATGATTTAAAACAACTAGTCGAGAAGATAGCGGACGATTATTCCATTGAACATTCACGCTGGGCCATGGCAGATGTCCCGGAGTAAAGACGATGAACACCTGCACTTTCTGGTGCAGGTGCGCTTTATTGTTTATTGAGGGGAAGATATGCGAAAAAATGTTTTAGTGACAGGGGGAGCGGGATTTATAGGAAGTCATCTAGTTGACCATTTGGTTCAGGATGGTCATAGGGTGACAGTTCTGGATAACTTTTCAACAGGGCGAAAAGCCAATCTCGCTCATCAAGAAAATAATATAAAGATTGTAAACGCGGACATCGCGGACTTCGATAGTATTCTCCCGCACTTTAAAGGGCAGGAGATTGTTTTTCATTTAGCGGCTTTGGCCGATATTGTCCCTTCTATTGTGAATCCTCGGGGCTATTATGCCTCGAATGTGATGGGCACGATGAATGTTGTTGAAGCATCACGGCTTTCAGAGGTTAAGAAGTTGGTGTATACCGCATCTTCATCGTGTTATGGAATCCCTCCGGAGGGTTTTTATCCTACATCTGAAACAGCTCCCACCAATCCACAGTATCCTTATGCTTTAACAAAATATTTAGGAGAACAAACCGTTTTGCATTGGGGGCAGGTTTACGATTTACCCGTTATTTCTCTGCGTTTATTTAATGTTTATGGCCCGCGATCAAGGACATCAGGTACTTACGGCGCCGTCTTTGGTGTCTTTTTGGCTCAAAAACTTGACGGTAAACCTTATACGGTTGTAGGTGATGGTACTCAGACAAGAGATTTTATTTATGTTACGGATGTCGCGCAAGCTTTTATGGCAGCTGCTTTTTCTGATATTAAGAATGAAATTTTTAATGTTGGAACAGGGAATCCACAAAGCATAAATAAATTAGTTTCCCTCCTGGGAGGCGAGAAAATCCATATTCCCAAACGCCCCGGGGAGCCTGACTGTACATGGGCGGATATTCGTAAAATTCAATCCATGCTGGGATGGGAACTGCAGGTCTCTTTTGAAGAAGGCGTGGCAAAAATTTTGGAGCACATTGATTATTGGAAGGAAGCTCCTGTGTGGACGCCTCAAACCATTGAAAAGGCCACGGAAGATTGGTTTAAATATTTGACCCCTCAAGGGGCCATCCTGCCTGCCCTGGCCGACAGGCCAGGGACGGGCACAGCGAGGAAGGATCTCTTTAAATGAACACAGGAACTTTAAAAAAGATACAATCACCGACAGCGTTAGCTAAAATCGTTGATGATTTGAAGAAAAAGGGAAAAAGGATTGTTCTCTGTCATGGAGTATTTGACATTATTCATCTAGGCCACATACGGCATTTTAATCAAGCCAAAGAACAGGGAGATGTTTTAATCACCTCGCTTACCCAAGACAAATATGTTAAGCGTGGGCCCGGGCGGCCGTTTTTTAATGATCGCCTGCGCGCTGAAACGTTGGCTTCGCTGGCAGTCACCGATTATGTATCTATCATTGAGGCACCAACGGCAACTGATTTTATTTTTAAAGTTAAACCCGATATTTATGCTAAAGGCCCTGATTACAAGGCCAAAAATAAAGACGTCACCGGTAAGATATTTGAGGAAGAAGAGGCCATCAAATCGGTGGGGGGAAGATTGTTTTTTACTGATGATATTACGTTTAGCTCTTCTAAGCTTATTAATGACTACCTTGATGTGTACTCGCCCCGTACCGTTAAATACCTTAAGGCTTTGGCCAAGCGCTATCCGATTGATTACATTATCGAATCTCTTGAGGCTTTAAAGAAATTAAAAGTTCTTGTGATCGGGGATACCATCATCGATGAGTATCATTATTGCACCCCATTGGGAAAATCCTCCAAGGAACACCTTGTGGTCAACCGCTATGAATCCAAGGAAATGTTCGCAGGGGGAAGTCTGGCAACGGCGAATAATACGGCGAGTGTCTGTGGACAAGTTGATCTGGTCACCATTCTTGGAATGAAGAAATCTTACCAGGGATTCATCCAATCGCATTTAAGTTCTAACGTCAATCCTTTCTTTTTTTTCCGGTCCGATACGGGGACCATTGTCAAGAGAAGATACGTCAGTAAAATACAAAATCGTAAGTTGTTTGAAATATGTTTTATTGATGATACCGACATCACCGCTGAGGAAGAAGATAAAGTTCTCAATCATCTTAATAAGGTGATTAAAGATTATGATTTGGTGATAATATCTGATTACGGGCACGGATTTTTGACCAAACGGATTCGTGATTTAATTTGCGCGAAGGCCAGATATTTGGCTCTGAATGTCCAGACCAACAGTGCTAATACCGGGTTTAATCTGGTCACTAAATACCGCCGGGCTAATTGTGTGTGCGTTGATGAATTGGAGCTGCGCTATGCCACTCATGAGCGCTTTAGTGATTTACGGACGCACGCTAAAAAAATATATAAGCAGATGCGTTGTGAGCATATTATTGCCACGCGCGGGCACGCGGGATCTCTTTGTTATTCTCAAAAAAATGGTTTTCATGAAACACCGGCATTTGCCAGCCGCGTGATCGATGCCATCGGCGCAGGAGACGCATTCTTTGCCTTTATCGCGCCGTGTTTTGCCGCTGGATTACCGCAAGAAGTTGTGTCTTTTATCGGTAACGCCGTGGGGTCACTCGCGGTTCAAATTGTGTGTAACCGCGAATCGGTAAAAACTGTGGATTTGATTAAGTTTATGACAAGATTATTAAAATGAAAGGTGTTTTTTTATGCGCAAATTAAATACTATTCTAGTGACGGGAGGGGCGGGATATGTCGGCGCGGTATTAATCCCGAAACTATTGAAGAAAGGATATAAGGTCAAAGTCCTGGATTTGTATACGTATGGTGAGGATGTTTTTGATGATGTAAAAGATAAATCGAATCTTGAAGAAATAAAAGGAGATATTTGCGATCAGCTGCTGATTAAAACAGCTTTACAAAATTGCGATGCAGTGATTCATCTGGCTTGTATTTCCAATGATCCCAGTTTTGAGTTAAATCCTGGCCTAAGTCGTAAAGTTAATTTCGAGGCTTTTGAGCCGCTTGTTAAAATTAGTAAAGAGAGCGGTGTCAAAAGATTTATTTATGCCTCGACATGCAGCGTGTATGGGGTAAGCGACGCGGAAAATGTGACCGAAGATCATCCGCTTCTTCCGATTACAGATTACAATAAATATAAAGGGCTTTGCGAACCGGTCCTTTTTAAATATCAATCGGATGATTTTACTACGGTCGTGATTCGTCCGGCTACCGTCTGCGGCTATTCGCCACGTCAAAGGTTTGACCTGACGGTGAATATTCTAACCAACCATGCCTATAATAACAATCATATTCTCGTTTTTGGCGGCAGGCAGGAGCGTCCGAATCTGCATATTGAAGATATGACGGATCTTTATTGTCTTCTTCTTGAACTGCCCGATGAAAAAATAGCCGGCAAAACTTACAACGCGGGTTATCAAAATCGATCCGTGGGAGATATTGCTCAAATCGTCCGCCGCGTGATGGCCGAAGAGTGCCCAGAACGACCTGAGATTACGGTAGAAACAAAGCCTTCAGATGATATTCGTTCTTACCGTATTTCTTCGGAAAAAATAAAGCGCGAATTGAATTTTATTCCGCGCCATACCATCGAAGACGCGGTTCGGGATCTTATTAAAGCATTTAAGGCAGGGAAGTTTCAGGATTCGATGAATAACATTCGGTATTACAATATTAAAATATTAAAGGCATTGCATGCTCAATGTGGTGTGTAAGCGATGAATATTATTTTGGGAATTGATTTTGATAACACGCTTGTCAATTATGACAATGTTTTTTACCAGACAGCGCTGCAATCGGGTCTGATTACCCCCGATATCGATAAAAATAAAAAGAATATACGGGATAAAATTAGGGCGTTGCCGGATGGTGAGATTAAATGGCAGAAATTACAGGCCTTTGTCTATGGCAAGGGAATGAAAGACTCTGTGTTGTTTGAGGGAGTAAAATCATTTTTTGATGCTTGCCGAAAATCAGCCATCCAGATATCCATTATCAGTCATAAGACGGAATTTGCTCCCCTGGATGAGGAACGGCTTAATCTTAGGGATGTGGCAATTAATTGGATGAAGGGAAATCGATTTTTTGACAATGACGGATTGGGGCTGCCGCTCGACAGAATCTATTTTGAATCAACGAGGCAGGGCAAAATAGACCGGATAAAACAGATTGGATGCACGCATTTTATTGATGATTTAGAGGAGACCTTTTTAGAAGATTCATTCCCGACTAATGTTGAGAGAATCCTTTATGCCAAAGGACATTCTCAGTTAAGAGGCGTAAAAGCATTTATTACATGGAAAGAGATTTATGACTATTTCTTTAAAAAATAAGGAGAGTAGTGTCGATATTGATCTCAAGGCTATCGCCGGTCGGCTCCTTTCCATGCCCATTATTTCCTGCGAAAGAATTGGGGGAGGACTCAATAGCAGGGTTTATCAATTGGAAGCGAAGAATGCTTCAAAATATATTTTAAAGTTTTACTATCGTGACCATTCGGATCAAAGAGATCGTTTGACTGCCGAATTCTCAAGCTTAACTTTTCTTTGGCAGAATGGCGTAAGACTTATTCCCAGGCCCATTGCCATGGCTCAAGATGAAGGGTGCGCTATTTATGAATTTATTGAGGGAGAAAAAATTCTTCCAGGAGGAATTACAAGTCAAGATATTGAGTGCGTTATTGAATTCTTAAAAGAACTGAAAAATCTTAGAAATCATAGAGGCATTTTTCCTCCCTCATCAGAGGCATTTTTTTCAGCTCAGGATATCAATGCGAATATACAGATGAGGGTAAATCGATTAAAGGAGATTGAGGAGACTGGAGAAGAATATCATGCCCTTCAGAATTATTTAGAGAATGATTTTGTCCCTTTCTGGGAAACATTAATTGAATGGGTTAAGAAGAACTTTTTAGAATCAGGCGTGTCTTTTACCGAGAGCATTAGTGAGAATGAAAAAACCTTAAGCCCATCGGACTTTGGTTTCCATAACGCGTTAAGAGATAAAAGAGGGCGCGTTATATTCTTAGATTTTGAATATTTTGGCTGGGATGATCCCGCAAAAACTATTTCAGATTTTTTGCTTCATCCCGCGATGATGCTGGAGGAAAGCCTTAAACAGCAATTGGTAACCGGCGTTCTTAAATTATTTAAGGAATGCGAGCCATTGAAGCATAGGGTTAAGATTCTCTATCCTATTTTTGGCCTTAAATGGTGTCTTATCTTTTTAAATGAGTTTATCCCTGGAGATTTTCGCCGGCGTAATTTTGCGCAAATGGAGGCTATAAATAAACGAAGTATCTATCAGCATCAATTATTAAAGGCTAAGAATATGCTTAACGCAATGAAACAGACATACAGAGAATTTCCCTACGATACATCATCTTAGATAAAGAGAGATAAATGAGACTAGATCAAAGATCGAGAGAATTAAGAAAGATTATTGTCAGGACTTTGGAAGCTGGGCGCAGAGGCCATGTGGGGGCCGCGTTTTCCCTCGTGGAGATATTAAGAGTTCTTTATGACGATATTCTTCGCTATGACCCTAAAAATCCCCATTGGCCTGACCGCGACCGTTGTATCTTAAGTAAAGGGCACGGTTGTCTTGCGCTGTATGTCTTGCTTGCTGAAAAAGGTTTCTTCCCAGAATCCGAATTGTGGAAATTTTGCAAGGCCGATGGCAATCTAGGAGGTCATCCTGAGCATAAAATCTCCGGTGTTGAGGCTTCAACGGGTAGTTTAGGGCATGGTTTATCTTTAGGTGTCGGGATGGCGTTAAATGCCCGATATGAAAAAGCTGATTATCGTACGTTTGTTATTGTTGGTGATGGGGAATGTAATGAAGGTTCCATTTGGGAAGCTTCCTTGTGTGCAGGAAAACATAAGTTAAGCAATCTGACGGTTATTGTCGATTATAACAAGCAGCAATCCTACTCAACGACTTTTGAAGTTTTAGATCTTGAACCGTTCGCGGACAAATGGAGGGCGTTTGGTTTTGCAACCAGGGAAGTGGATGGCCATAATGTTGAAGAATTAAAATCAACTCTTTCGCAGATTCCTTTTGAACCCAATAAGCCCAACGCGATCATTTGCCATACCATCAAGGGAAAAGGGATTAGCTATGTTGAAAATAATTTAGAATGGCATCATAAAAGTAAAGTATCTGATGAAGAGATTGAAGGGCTTTTGGCGGAATTGGGGGCATCTTAAATGCGGAAAGCTTGTCTTGATATGGTTTATGAGCTTGCGAAAAAGGATAAGCGCATATTTTTTATAGGTTCTGATCTCGCCTTTGAGACGCTTAAACAATTTAAAGAAAATATACCAGAACGTTTTTTTATAGAAGGAGTCAGTGAAGCCAATCTTATTGGTATGGGCGCCGGCCTGGCCCTGGAAGGTAAAATTGTCTATGTTAATACGATTGCGACTTTTCTCACGCGTCGGTGTTTTGAACAGATTGTCTTAGACGCCTGTTTGCATAATGTCAAGATTCGTTTGATTGCCAACGGAGGCGGGTTGGTTTATGCTCCCCTGGGGCCAACGCACCTGGCGTTTGACGACATCGGAATTTTGCGTGTTATTCCTAATATGACCATCATTGCGGCAGCTGATGCAGAGGAAATGCGCCGCTTAATGCCGTTAACGGTAGATTATCCCGGGCCTATTTATATTAGACTGGCCAAAGGATATGATCCTATTGTGACCAAAGATGAGCCATTTCAGATTGGTAAAATTTTTGTGATGAGAGAAGGAGACGATGCGCTCATCCTAACGACAGGTATTACATTAGGGATTGCCCAGAAAGCGGCAAAGACGCTAAGCGCGCAAGGGATAGAGACAGCGATTCTGCATGTCCCGACGATTAAGCCATTGGATGTAGGTATGGTCAGGAAGTATTGTCAAAAGATTTCTAACATTGTTGTTGTTGAGGAGCATTCTATCATCGGGGGATTGGGAAGTGCCGTGGCTGAGATTATAGCCGAGGCAAATTTTGATGTGCCAAAAAATTTTAAAAGGATCGGAGTGCCGGATGTTTTTCCGGATATCTACGGTTCTCAAGAGAATCAAATGAACAAATATGCGATCACCGAGGAGAACCTGGTCGCGTCCATTAAACAAGCTCATAAAATTCAAAGTAAATTGGTTGTCTAAAAAGAATAAACAAGGGGTCAACTGATGGATAATTTGTTAGATATTGTTACGCCGCTTCATAAAAAAACATCAAGAAGATATATTGATCGCATGGTGGACGATAAAGTTCATTGCATGCTCAAGGCCAAGGAATATGAATTTGATTATTGGGACGGCGACCGGCGCTATGGCTATGGCGGATACAAGTACGACGGCCGATGGAAAGCGGTGGCGGAAAGGTTTATCCGGCAATACGATTTAAAGGATGGCTGCAAGATTCTCGATGTAGGCTGCGGCAAGGCACATCTTCTTTATGAATTAAAACAACTTTTACCGAACGCGGAGCTTCATGGGTTTGATATTTCAGAGCATGGGTTAGCGGATGCCCCCGCGCCTATTCGTAAATCTCTGGCCCATCGTAAAGCGCAAGATGTTCCCTATCCCTGGGCAGATAAGTATTTTGATCTGGTCATTTCTTTGGGTTGTTTTCATAATCTGCGCCTATTTGAGCTGGAAACAGTTCTTAAAGAAGTCGAACGGGTTGGTAAAAATAAATACATTATGCTTGAGAGTTACCGTAATGAGCAAGAGCTGTTTAATCTGCAATGCTGGGCGTTGACCTGTGAATCATTCTTTGACAAAGAAGAATGGATCTGGCTTTATAAACATTTTGGATATACCGGAGATTACGAATTTATTTATTTTGAATAAACTGTTAGAGGAAATATTATGACTCAAGCACAAATGGAATTAGAGAAAACAGCACTGCCGGTTAAGACGATGAAGGCGGCGATTTTGGTTGAATTAAATAAACCGTTAGTTGTGGCGGAAATAGAACTTCCTCAACGTTTATCGTTTGGCCAGATTTTGGTGAAAGTCCATTACAGCGGCATTTGCGGGGCACAGCTTAATGAAATTGCCGGCGCCAAGGGTCCGGATAAATTTTTGCCCCATCTTTTAGGGCATGAAGGTTCCGGCGTAGTGTTGTCCGTGGGTGAAGGCGTTACTCAGGTTAAGCCTGGTGACCATGTGGTCATGCATTGGCGTCCAAGCGATGGGCTTCAATGCCAGCCGCCGAGTTATTTATGGAATGGCAAGAAAGTTAACGCGGGATGGGTGACAACATTTAATGATCACGCGATTGTTTCAGAAAATAGACTCACGGTTATCCCGGATGATTTCGATATGAAATTAGCGCCACTTTTTGGCTGCGCGGTCACAACGGCCATGGGGGTGATTAACAACGACGCGCAGGTTAAAATCGGGCAGTCAGTGGTCGTCTTTGGCGTTGGCGGTGTCGGATTGAATATTATCCAGTCGGCGGCAATGGTTTCAGCTAACCCAATTATTGGCATTGACCTTTTTGATAAGAAATTAGAGATGGCCCGACGTTTTGGGGCGACCCACGTGATTAATTCGAAAGATGCTAAAGATTATCTGGCCCAAATCCAAAAAATTGTTGGAGAAAAAGGCGCGGATGTGGTCATTGATACCACAGGCAACGCTCGGGTAATCGAGACGGCCTACGAGCTCACTTGCCCCGATGGCAAAACTATCCTCGTTGGTGTCCCCCGAAAGGGAGATAATATTTCTATTTATTCTTTGCCGCTACACTTTAAGAAAGTTTTGAAAGGATCGCATGGCGGCGGTGCCGAGCCGCATCTTGAAATCCCGCGGTATATTCGATTGTACAAAACTGGAAAACTAAAATTAACGGACTTAATTACTCATGAATTTAAATTAGAAGAAATTAATGAAGCGTTAACCGCCATTCGAAGGGGAGAAACCGGGCGTGTTTTAATCGCGATGGATTAAAAAGGAAAAAATATGGGATTAGGGATAGCGGCTGTTAAGTTAAATTTAGAGTTATGGGAACGAGGAGTTTTTAAGAATATTAAATCCGTCTTTGAAATAGGCTCTCAGGAACTTCATGTAAAGAAAATTGATTTCGACAGCTTATTACAAGAGTATTGCTTAAATAAGGATGGCAGGAAACAATTTCCTGATTTAGAAAATTGGCCAGGGTCTCCTCGCTGCTCAGCTAAAGCTTTATATGAATTGCTGGGAGCTGAAAAATATGATTCATTTGACCTTAATGCGGAGCATGGCGCTCTAGCGCACGATCTCAATCTTCCCTTTGAGGATAGATCTTTTTTTGAAAAGTATGATCTTGTCACCGACTTTGGATGTAATGAACATGTGTTTAATATAGCCGAGACCTACAAAACGATGCACAAATTATGCAAACCCGGAGGAGTAATCAGTATCGACCAGGGGGTCTGGAAAGGAAATGGATATTATCAATTTGATTTATCTTTTTTTGAAGGGATGGCCGCGGCGAATAATTACCGGATTTTATTTTCTTCCTATATTATTTTGTGCGGAAAAACAAAGGCAGGCAGTTCGCTGGAGTATCATGTTCCCTTATCGCGGGAGCTTTTGCAGGCAATTGATTGGGCAAAAGCAGGCAATATTAGAATTTGTTATGTTTTTCAAAAACAAGACAGCAAGGATTTTCAGTATCCCTACCAGGGCGGATATATGTCAGAGGTTTTAGGGAATCATGGTTACAAACTTCAATTCATCAGTTCTCCTCCCAGCCGTACGTATGTGCCCTTACGTGAATCAGCTTTAGAAATTACAAGGACAATGGATATATTCAAATATCTATTAAAAAGAGTTAGGGGAAGTATAAAAAGAAAATTTTCTCGAGGGAAATGAATTCTTTAATCAAAAGGGAGGTTTCTAAATGGATGATGTAAGACAATCGCTAAAAAGAGCTTTATCTAATCAAGGGTGGAATTATGGGGACAAACAACACCGTATTGGCAATCCCTTTGAATGGGTAGATGGAGATCTAACACCTAATTTAGGAAAAGTTACTGGCGTAAGAGGATTATTGCAATACCTCTCCTTGATATATGAAAAGTATCCTCTCCCCGATGAAATAAGGGTAAACGATTATGACGAGATGCGCGCCTATATTGAGGGTGTTATACGCCGCCTCTATTACAGTTTCATTCCATTCGAACACTCTGTTGAGCTTGACTCAGAAGTTTATATCGAAAGCACGGCAGTAGTAAGAGCTCAAGATTACTCAGCGATCCGAAGTTTATGCCCTAATATTAAAAGCGATATAAATCATCTGGATATAGGCTCGGGGATGGGAAGTCATGCTGTTTATAGCCTTAAGGGATTTAACTCATCCTTTTATTCTATTGAGGCAGTCCCTCATACATACGCTGTGCAAAGAGACTTTTATAGATTTTTATCAGGAGGGAACTCAACCTATCTAGATCTTGTTGAATGTGAAAATTTTGGTTTAGATAATTCTGAAATGAGCAAATTAGTTAATAGTTCGGGGAAATACAGAATAAAACATATCCCTTCATGGCATTTTGGTCTGATAAAGGAACATACGATAGATCTCATAACCGCAACCTGGGTGTTAAATGAGATTACTTTCTCGGGAATTATGTGGTTGATATCCCAGTGTTCACGAGTGCTCAAAAAGGGAGGATATATATATCTACGGGATAGTTCCAAATTAAAACCATTACGCCATCAAATTAATTATGATGATCTTCTTATTAAGTTAGGATTTAAGGAAACGGGAAGATTAAATGTCCGTAATAGGGTGGATTTTTATGGGATCCCTCGGGCTTATTGCAAGGTTACGGAATCTTCGTATAGTTTTATCGATCTTGTAGATAAATGTATCGGCAAATTTGGCATAACAGTGCATGGCGGGAACTATGTTCAAAATTTGCCAGCAGGACAAACGAGCTGATGAACATGAGAAATAAAATAAGTTCAGGGAGAATTTTGATAACCGGAGCCGGTGGATTTATAGGCGGAAGTCTTTTTGAGAGATTGAGACGCGATAATCCCATAGGCGTTGTTTTTAATTTAAAAGAAGGAATTAATGATCAGAATTTTATAGTAGCTGATTTGAGAGATAAGGCGAGGGTAAAAGAAATATTCGATAAATACAAGCCTCGCACGGTGTTCCACTTTGCCGCTTTTTCATCTCCGCAAAGAAATCAGGAAAATCCACAAGTTGCGAGAGATTCTAATATAGGCATTACAGAGAATATTATAAATAATTTACCCGATAATGCGCATATTATTTTTCCATCAACGGATAAGGTTTTCGATGGATCTCATCCTAACCCAGATGAAGAAACAGAAGTTAAACCGGTATGGCTTTATGCTGATTTTAAATATCAATGCGAGGAAATTATTAGGAAAAGAACAGGCAAATTTCATATTGTGAGGCTTCCGATCGTTCATTCCCTTGGGAAACTTACTAATGTTTCTAATGGAACTGTCCGAGGCTCTTTTATCGACAGGGCCATCATTGATCTTAAGGCAGGAAAAGAAGTCGTTATTTTTAAGAATGTTAAAAGGTCTTTCTTAAGGATAGAAGAGCTGCTTAGTTTATTCGAGATTTTTATTAACGACACCCATTATGGCACATATCATATCGGGACCAGGATGATGAATTATTATGACAGGCTTTGCGCTTTATGTGATGAATTAGGGATCAATTGGAAAAATAAAATTATCCCTGTGGAAGGCAAGGCCAATCCTTTAGAGCAAAATTTAAACACGGATAAATTAAAGAACACTTTTGGGGTTGTCCTGACATGAATTATCCCTTAGTTTTTAAGGCCGCTATTCTTACAGAAATCGGAAAGCCTCTGATTATCGATCATATTGAATTTAGAGGCCCTTTAGTCGAGGGACAAGTTTTGGTGAAGATGAAATACAGCGGCATTTGTGGAAAGCAAACCGATGAAATGGACGGTAAGGCCCCGGATCCCTTTATCCCGCATCTTTTGGGCCATGAAGGAAGCGCCGAGGTCGTCGATGTTGGGCCTAAAGTGACCAAGACTAAAAGAGGCGATATGGTCGTTTTGCATTGGAGAAAGGGGAGCGGAATTCAGTCGCAAACACCTTTGTATTATCGAAATGGAATGCGCGTTAATTCCGGATGGGTCACGACCTTTAATGAATATGCGGTTGTGTCTGAAAATCGTCTTACGGTCATTCCCAAAGAGAGCGATCTTCTCATCGCCGCCTTGTTTGGTTGTGTGGCAACAACAGGCGTTGGTGTCGTTTTAAATAAGGCCAAAGTAGAATCACACGATACCGTTGTGATTTATGGTTGCGGGGGAATCGGATTGTGTGCGGTTCAAGCCGCTCATTTAAAGAAACCTAAAAAGTTGATTGCCATTGATGTCAATCCAAAAGCTCTTGATATGGCCAAAGAATTTGGAGCCACAGATGTTATTCATGCCAGCCAAGAGAACGCCTTAAAACGTGTATTAGAAATAACTGAAGGAAAAGGGGCCAGTAAGGTTTTAGTATGCGTTGGCATTATAAAGGTGTGTGAAGAAGGCGTTGAGATGACTTCTATTCCCGGAGAATGCTATATTCTGGGAGTTCCGCCTAAAGGCGCTCATATGAAAGTAGAAGCTCACGCGGTCATGCATGAGAGAAATATTTTTGGCACCCTTGGGGGAGACACTTATCCTGATGAAGCTATCCCAGCTTATTTTAAACTTCAAAACGATGGCAAATTGCGGCTTAAAGAATTAGTTTCCTATGTCGGAGATTTTGAACATATTAATGAGGCGATAGAGAAGATGAGAGGCGATATGGCGGGCCGCTGCGTTGTCAAATTTTAAGAATAACAAAAGGATACTTTCATGGAGTTAGGGATTAAAGGAAAAAGGGTGTTAATAACCGGAGGCAGCCGAGGAATCGGCGCGGCTATCGCTAAGGATTTTGCCCAGGAGGGGTGTAAAGTATCCATCGTTTCTCGTAATGAAGAGAGTCTAAAGCAAAAGATAAAAGAAATAGGTGGTAAGGCGAAAGGCCATGAATACATTGTTTCCAATCTAAGAGATAAGGGCGAGCCCGCGCGAGTTGCTCAAGAACTGATAGCGAAACATAAAAGGGTTGATATTGTTGTGCATAACGTTGGAGGTGCGCTTGCGCAAAAAGATCCTTTAGGGAAAGTTGAAGATTGGAACGCGGTCTGGCAGTTTAATGTAGGCATAGCCATCGAGATGAATGCCATCTTGATACCGCCCATGAAAAAACAAGGTTGGGGGCGGGTTATACATATTTCTTCCATTTCCGGGGAATTGGGAGATCCTTCTCTGGAATCTACAGGTGGAGCTCTGGCGTATGCCGCAGCCAAAGCCTATCTGAATGCTTATGTCAAAGGGTTAGGACGTGCAATGGCCAAAGATAATGTTGTCGTGACCGGTGTTATGCCGGGAGTTGTTCTTTCTAAGGGGAAGTATTGGGAGAAATTAAAGAATGAAAATCCAGAGCTTGCTGAGGAATTCTTAAATCAATATTATCCGATAGGCCGCTTCGCCGCCGCTGAAGAAATATCGCCCTTTGTGGTATTGTTAGCCTCAGATAAAGCTTCTTTTGCAGCCGGCTCAATTATTCCCATAAGCGGGGGAAGAGTATGACACAGACAAAACAACGGGAATGGTACGCGCAATGGAAGATGTTCGATGACGAGGAGACATTTCTTTTTAAGGATTGGATTTATCCGCACGCCTTAAGCGATTTTAAAGATAAGGCAGTCCTGGAAGCCGGTTGCGGGGGAGGACAACACGCGGCGATGATCGCTCCCTATGCCCGGCAGATCACGGCGGTTGATCTTAATACCGTTGATATAGCCAAAGAAAAGCTGATAAGCTTCCACAATATTACTTTTATAGAAGCCGATATTGCCACGATGAATTTGCGTGAAGAGTTCGACATTGTCTTTTCCATTGGAGTGGTTCATCATACCGACAGCCCGGATAAGACCGTTACAAATTTGAAACGGCATCTTAAGCGGGGAGGAAAACTCATCCTTTGGGTTTACAGTAAAGAAGGGAATTTCTTCGTTGAGCATATTATTGAGCCCTTAAGAAAGATTTTTTTAAAAAGAATAAACCGAAAGCAGGTTTTATCTATTTCTAAATTTATTACTGTCTTATTATATGGTGCTGTTTACACAGTCTATCAATTGCCGTTGAAATTCTTGCCTTATTATGATTATTTTGGAAATTTTAGAAAATTATCTTTTCGGAGAAACACCCTCAATGTTTTCGACAAACTCAATGCCCCGCAAGTGGAATTTATCAGTCATTCTCGTGTTCGCCAGTGGTTTCCTGAGAATGAATTTGACGATGTTCATGTGAGTTCCTATAAAGGGGTAAGTTGGCGATGCAGCGGGACAAAAAAGTAATAAAAATTTTTAATCACAGCGAGAATTCCCCGCCTTTATTCTTATGTCTCTTTTCAAAAAACGTTATCGATTTGTTTTCCCAATAATTCTATTTTTTATTTTCATCTCTTTTTATAAAAATAATTATCAAGAAGTATCCCCGATAACCCCGGCTCACTCTGTTAATATAGAAACTAAAACATTTTCCCAGAAGATATCGCAAAAAATTTCAGCCACATGGAATTCTTTGATGGCCATTCTTTTACCAGCGAGGAATATAGCCAAAGCTTCAGAGCAGGAATTTTCTCCTTCTGCGGGAACTACGTTTAGCTTAAATCAACGAGATGCTCAATTGGCGAGGAGAGAAGAACACAATAATGCTAGTAATAATTTTTCTAAAGAAGCTAATCAAGATCAAAATAAAGAGACTTCTCATAATGCGGGGAATTTTTTAAGGGATTTAACTGAAGGAGTATTAGGAGAAGAATATTGTATTTATTTAAATCCTATCTGGGGCCAGAAGCCCTACATTTGGCAATTAGTATCCGGTGAGCTTCCCATGGGTATGAATATAGATTCTTTTAATGGTATGTATTGTGGTAAGCCCGAGAAAGAGGGTTTGTGGTCTTTTACTGTAAGGATTAAAGATTTTTCAGGAAATTTTATTGAGGTCACTTATACACACACCATTCTTAGTTTTAGGCCGCAGGAAACGGAGGGGGACGCAGCCATTAACGCTTGTCCCGAAAGTTCAGGTTTTGTAGGAACCGATTATTTTGCCCAGCTCTCGGCTCAGGGTGAGTATTTACCTTCCTTTTGGAATACCATTTCTCCTTTACCAGGGGGATTAAACCTTGACCACTTTCACGGGATCTTAAGCGGCATTCCTTTAGAGGCGGGCCATTTCCCTTTAAAGATTACTCTTTTGCCTAAAGAATCGCCAGAGGTTTTTATATCCTGTGCCCTCAATATAGAAACCTCACCCTTATATCTAACCACATCGGGATGTCTTGATGGAATCGTAGGGAAAGAATATTCTTGCCCGATCGAAGCTCAGGGCGGAGGGCCGCCGTATACGTGGCAGATTCTCTCCGGGATGATCTCTGAAGGTCTTAACTTTAATACACAAACAGGAAAAATTACTGGCCTACCCCTTAGAAAACAAACAGGAACGTTTACGGTACAAGTTAGGGATAAGGAAGGTGAAACCGACGCGGCGCAATTAAGAATCACTATTTTAGGGGAAGCCTTAAAAATTAGCACAGAGCAGATGGCGCAAGGAAAGGTTTGTTCCCCTTATTATGCAATGCTTGAAGCGGCAGGAGGTAATCCAGATTATCAGTGGACGATTTTAGAAGGAACTTTGCCTGAAGGCCTGGAATTTCAGGATCAAGAAACTTTTGGTGGTGTTCTGGTTGGTACGCCTAAAAAATTTTTTGATGGAGAATTGACATTTGAAGTTTTGGACGTTCAAGCTCAAAGAGCTATCAAACCGCTAAGATTAATTGTCGAGGGCGCAGACCCTTTAGAAATTACGACTCCTAACAATCCTATTGAAGGAGAAGTCGGGCAAGGTCTTGTGTTCCAATTTGAGGCCCAAGGCGGGGTTGCCTGTGATTCGTATCTTTGGGATATAGTGTCAGGTCATTTACCCACGGGTCTCGAGTTTACTCAGGAAGGAATCCTTAAAGGAACACCGCATGAATCTTTTAAGGGAAATATCGAGGTGCGCGTGACCGATAGCGCTGGTAAAATAGACACTCAAGAATTTGAAATGAATATCACCGGGGAAAGTCAGCCGTCGATGGTTACCCAAGAATTACCCTGTGGTTTTTATTTAAAAGAATATATTTATCAACTTGAAGCTAGCGGAGGGATTCCACCGTATATCTGGAAGACGGATGAAAAAGGATTTCCTTTAGGTTTAGATTCTGATGGTAAAATTTCTGGGGTTCCTCAGGAGATTGGGAAGACTGATGTTTATGTAGAAGTCCATGATCAAGCGGATCAAATGGATTTTAAAAGTTTTGACTTAACTATTATCAAAGAGCTTAAGATTATGACTGATACTCTTTCTTCCGGCGAAATAAACAGGGAGTATAGCTTTTCTTTAGCTGCCGAGGGAGGGGATAATCCTCCTTACCATTGGTCCATTGTCGCTGGAGGAGTTCCAGGATTAACGCTGGATCAAAAACAAGGAATTCTTCAAGGTACGCCGACAACAGCCGGTCATTTTTCTTTAACTGTTGAAATAAGAGATGAAGTCCTGGGGTGTGATGACTATGCTTCTCTTGTTGATTCCAAAACATTTTCTTTAGAAATTATTGGGTCGCCCTTGAGTGTAAAAGAAATCCACTGCCAAGATGGAAAAGTGGGGGAATATTATGAGTGTATAACCCAAGCCGAGGGCGGTATCTTGCCTTATGCTTGGAGCCTTGCCTCAGGAAGTCTTCCTGAGGGACTTACGCTGAGCTCTTTAGCAAATGGGCAGGGAAAAATTTCAGGTATTCCAGAAGAATCTGGAATATCGAATTTTTCTATCCGCGCCACAGATGCTAAGAAAGAATCAGATACCAGGGCGGGAAGTATAAAAATTATCTCCGAACCTCCTCAAATAGAAGATCCAAAATGTTCAGACGGCCAAGTAGACTTTCCTTATGAATGTCAACTCAAAGCCACCGGCGGCAGCTTACCTTATACCTGGTCTATTTTTTCCGGGCGGCTTCCTCAAGGGTTGAGTTTAAATGCTGCCACAGGTTTAATTGCGGGAACGCCAATGGAGGCTGGAGAAGTAAATTTAAGCGTTCAGTTAACTGACAATGCTCGAGAAAGCGATCAAGCTAGAGTAAATTTTTCTATCAAAGAATCCTGTGATTTATCAGCAATTTCTAATTTTATCGCCCGGCCTTCCAACGCCAGGGCAGGATTGGCGTGGAAAAATCCATCGAACCCTTGCTGTGACCACACAGAAATTTATCGCAGTGCCGCTGGCTTTCCTCAGAGTCCAGCCGAAGGATCCAGGGTTTATTCCGGAAGGGCCAGTAATATGGTCGATCAAGGGTTAAACAATGACACACCTTATTATTACAGTGCTTTTTGTGTAGATACAGAAGGAGCCTTTTCCAATTTAAATGGAGATTCTAAGGCCTCGGCTACTCCTCATGCCGTAAGTTTGGATGGCTCTTATAAGCCTTTTATTGACGAGGTTATTTCTTACAATCCTTTAGACCCGGCCAATGCTTTTGGCTCGGAAAATTTACCCAACATTGTCCTTGGCCCTCCTCAAGGATATGGAGAATGGATGGGATCCGGAAATGTTGTTTCGCTGCATGCCAAAATAAATGATGATGAAGGAGCCTCGGCCCCTTACGGTGGAACAATCACCGTGAGATTTACGGATAATATTGTCGTCAATGGTTCAGGGGTTGATTTCACTATTTTTGAAAACGCTTTTAAGGTTTACGGAAAAACAGACAGCTATTGGATTGAACCGGCGGTTGTTGATGTCAGTATGGATGGAGTAACGTACTATCGTTTTCCTTTTGACTTTGTCCCCCATTATGACGCAGAGGAGTTAGATTTAAGTAATCCCTATTCTTACGCCCAGGGTTTTGTCGGAGTTAGGCCTGTTCTTAGTAACAATGGCAGTCCTGATCCAACCAATCCCGCGGTTTCCGGTGGTGATTCTTTTGATTTGGATTCTATTTCTGCCTCCTTAACATGGATACAATATATCCGGATTACTTCAACAGGAGATAATTGGTTAGAAGATAAGGACGGTGACTTTGTCCGCCATACAGATGGATCAGGAGCAACAAGCGGTGGAGGGAATTCTGGTTTTGATTTGGATGCCGCCTGCGCGGTACATTACTAAGATTCTTTCGAAAAATGAATAAAATTATATTATTTTTTTTGATTCTAAATTTTGGATTGTTTAACCCTGAGGCTCAAGCTCAAGAATCTGCTCAGCTTTGGATTACGCGAGGGTTTAATCAAGAGATTTTGCTCAATAAAGAAGTCCTTTTAGAAAATCAATCAGTTATGAAAATATTGCAGAGAAACGCCGTGGTTAAGACTTCTTTTGCCGGGTCCTTTGTGACGGAAATTAATGGAATAAGGGCTGAAGATGATAAGAGTTGGTTTTATTACGTTAATGGTTGTTTGGCACAAGTGGGGGCGTTAGCTTATTTGCCTAAGAATCAAGACAGGATTTGGTTTGATTTTCATCGCTGGGACAATGCCGTTTATATTTCTTCGGTTATTGGATCCTATCCCGAGCCATTTTTAAACGGGTGTCAGGAAAGTGTTTTTAAGACGGAAATTTTTTCTACGGAAAAATTGTGGACACAATCACAGCGATTACTGGAAAGTCTCACTGAACAAGGTGTGGATAAAATTGAGTTAAAAGAATACACACCTTTAAATATGTTCAACGCGAATGCCGTGATACTAATCGCCAGCTGGGAGAATCTTAAAAACAATCCTTCGATTATGGACGCGGCTAAAAATTATCAGAAATCAGGATTTTTTATTAAGTTTCATGATGGAAAGCTGGGTATGTTAAACATTTTAGGTCAGGAAGTGAAATCATTTGATCATGCCGGAGCTATTTTAGCGTTAGGTTCTGGTTTCGCGGGCAGTCCGCCTTTATGGGTTATGACCGGCACGGATAATAACGAGGTTGAAAAAATTTTAAATTTACTTATCAATGAACCAGAAAGAATAAAATTCCATTCGGGAATCGTATTATCCGAAGGAGAAATTTATAATGTCCCCATACAAGAATAATATTCCCAGCTTTTTGCATCCCATGGGCGTGATCATCTACTTTTTAGTATTAGCTACGATGGCCATGGCATGGACCAATCCTCTTTATCTAAGCGCGCTTTGGATCGTTGTTCTTTCAGGTATTATGGCGGCGCGGGCCGTCAAGAAATGGCGGCATGCGATGTCAATGGCTTTGTGGATGGTTTTTTTTATTTTACTTGTGAATATGATTGTTTCCCGTAGTGGGCAGACCATCCTTTGGGAATCCCCACGATTACCTTTTCTGGGTTTATTATCCATTTCTAAAGAGTCCATTCTGTTTGGACTCAATATGGGTTTTAAGCTTGGTCTTATTATTAGTATTTTCATTCTTTACGAAGTACTCATGCCGGCGCATAAATCTTTCTCATTTTTTTCCAAATTCACCCCTAAGTCGGCTTTAACGCTTATTTTAGCGGCGCTTTTTGTCCCCCAATTAAAAAGACGTTTAAGCGAGGTGAGTTTGGTTATGAAAATCAGAGGAGGTGAGTTCGATAGGGGGTCTTATTTAGCTAAGCTCCGCGCCCGGTATCCACTGCTTAAGATCATGCTTGTTTCCTCGCTGGAAGATTCCTGGCAGATTGCTGAGGCTTTGCATATGCGGTCTTTTGGGGCAGGGAAGAGAACTTATTTTACTAAGGATCAGTGGCATCGAGGGGATACACTGATTTTAAGCTTTGCTTTATTTTCTTTAGCTGGATTTATTTATGGCCTCATATCTAAAAAAGGATTTTTAGAATTTTACCCAACGGTAGGGAAAATTATTCAAGGTAATGATTGGTTTTTTATTTCTTGGATTGGGATTGGATTAATAATTTTGCCGGTAATAATGTTCGGGAAGAAATGATGGAAATTTTCGAGATTAAACAATTAAATTATTTTTATCCGGGCCAAGAGAAGCCAAGTTTGAATAATGTTTCTCTTAAAATAAGAGAAGGAGAGTTTATTTTATTGGCCGGCCCATCAGGATCGGGGAAATCCACTTTAGCCAGAGTCTTAAGTGGATTAATTCCTGAATTTTATGGCGGGACGATTCAAGGAGAGGTTTTTTTCAAAGGGCAAAATATTTTTCAAAAGGATAAAAAAGAATTGCGACAAGAAGTGGGCATGGTTTTTCAAGATCCAGAAAAGCAAATGGTTGTCGGCCAAGTTGAACAAGAGCTCGCTTTTGGATTGGAAAATTTAGGATTGGAAAATACTCTGATGATCCGCCGGGTCCATGAGATTTTAAACTTTCTGGATATGGCCCCTTTAAGAAATCGATTAACGGACACGTTATCCTCGGGAGAAAAACAGAAAGTGGCGATTGGTTCGATTCTGGCCATGCAGCCGCGTGTACTTATCTTAGATGAACCAACTTCCCAATTGGATCCTTTGGCCAGCCAAAATATTTTTCATATTGCGCGAAAGTTGAATCAAGAATATGGTTTTACGATTATCCTTATTGAGCAAAGGCTAGAGGAGTGCCTGCCGTTGGTTGATCGTGTTATCTTTATGGAGCGAGGGAAAATTCTTTGGGATGACTCTCCCCGTAATTTCGCCCAAAAAGCTGTCCAAGAACACGCGGATTATCTCCCCGTAATCCCGCGTTTATTTTCTAAGAATGGCGGTCCGGATATTCCTTTGATGGTAAGAGAGGCGAGGGCGCGAGTTCAGGAATATGGTTTGATAAAAAATGTTTCTATGGGAGATCAATCATCCAAAGATGCGGTAATGACTGTTAAAAACGTCCATTTCTCTTACGAGTTATCTGTGTTGTCCGATTTTGTCTTACGGGATATTAACTTTCAAGTCAACAAAAAAGAACGTTTAACAATTTTGGGAGAAAATGGGGCCGGGAAAAGTACCCTGCTTAAAATTTTGGCAGGTATTTTAAGGCCAGTCAGCGGGAGAGTGACCATCGAAGATACGGATACGCATCTTTTCTCTTCCCAGGAGCGGGCTTCAAGGATCATGTATCTTTCCCAAAATCCTAACGACTATCTTTTTCACGATACCGTGGAAGAAGAACTTCTCTACACGATGCGTAATCTGGGAATTAAAAATAAAGAAATTATTACTGAAATTTTAACTCAATTAGAAATTGATCAATATCGTTTTTCTTATCCGCGGGATTTAAGCGTTGGAGAGCGCCAGCGCGTGGCCTTAGCTTCTATTTTGGTGGCAGAACCCCAAATGATTCTTTTAGATGAGCCGACGCGAGGGTTGGATTCTCGAGTCAAACACAACTTGGGGGATTTTCTAAAGAAGCTGGTAGAGCAAAAAGGAATATCGATTGTTTTGGTCACACAGGATGTGGAATTTGCCGCGGAATTTAGCGATCGAATTATTTTGCTTTCGGAAGGAAGGATCCTGCAGGAGGGAACAGCGCGGGAAGTTCTCAATGGAAATTTATTTTACTCAACAACGATTAATAAAATATTTCGCGGCATCGTAGACGGGATTGTCAGTTTCAAACAAGCCGAGAGTTTGTTAGAGAAAAATAAACATGGATAAAGGGTTTTTATTCTTAAGTTTGACTCTCATCTTCATCAGCCTGGGATTGGTGATTTTTGAGTGGAAAGAGATTTCTTCTAAAAAGCTGGTCGTGATAGCGGTGCTGGCGGCCCTGGCGGCCTTAGGGCGGGTTCCTTTTGCCGTGATCCCCAGCGCCCAGCCTACTACCTTTCTGGTCATTATTAGTGGTTATGTGCTTGGCCCTTTAGCCGGTTTTCTGGTGGGGATTGTGGCGGCGGTTGTTTCCAATATTTTTTTGGGTCAGGGGCCCTGGACCATTATGCAGATGCTGGCGTGGGGTTTATGTGGATTGTCCGCGGGAGTTTTGGGGAAAATCGCTCCTAATATTAACCGTCCAATTCTAGTTGTTTTTGGTTTTGCGTGGGGATTCCTTTTTGGATGGATTATGAACCTCTGGCATTGGCTGTCCTTTGTGTATCCTTTAAATTTTCAATCCTGGTTTTTAACGAATGTCACTTCATTTGGATTTGATTTGATTCACGCTTTGAGCAACGCGTTATTTATGTTTATGCTAGGAGGGGAGTTTATCAAAATTTTAAACCGATTCAAACAGAAACTGTCTTATGAACATCATGGGAACAAATGTCCCGACGTTTTCTAGAAATTTATAGAAGTCGGGACTCCGACCGAGCAAAAGCGAACGTCGGAGAAAGGAGAAGGTAAAATGAGAAAAAGTATACGATGGGTAGGGGTGCTTGGTATTTTAATTTTTCTTGCGGCACCTGTCAAAGCACAAGAGGTGACTGTCCAGGAGGGATATGCCTCTAAAGAAAATGCTATGAATGCCGGCGGGGGGTTTGATTATCTGCCCAACGGAGATGTGATCGCCATTACTTATGAAAATGATGGAGGAGCGCCTTCCATCTATATTTTTGATGCGAATGGAGATGGCGTACCTGCGGCTCCTGAAACCGTTGGTACTCTGCCAGTGGGGAGTTATGGATCGTTTATCAAGGCCTCACCAGACGGCACTTTCGCCCTTTTAGGAGTGACAGGTTCTGGTTCTAGTCATGATCTTATTAAAGTTAATTTAAGTGATTACAGCATGGCCACCTTAACCCAGGTCTCGGGTAATTTTGATCTTCTTTTTTTGGATAATGAGCGTGTCCTTGTGAGCGCCAATTCTTCCTTTAGTCCAGAAGTTCCTAATCAAATTTTATTTTTGAATTTAAACAAACCTGACGATAAAAAAGCGGTGATCGAGATTCAGGATACTCCCTCGGGAGGGATTGTCCGCAATTCGGTCAGGGATATTTATTATCTTAAAGGTACCCGGGGTGATCCATTTCCCGGCAGTCACAAACTTTTAAAATTCAAAGCCTCTCAAATTAAATCAGCCATCGAGAATGGAACTATTTTACAGGAAGCAGATTCACAGATCAATATTGCCTTGGATGGGGGTTATGATGTGGCCGTCAATCCTTTTAATGATCTTTTTGTATCTTCTTTAGATGGCAAAATTACTAAGATCAATGAAAAAGATGGCACGACAGAAGAATTTTGCACCGCCGCCAATGGCCATTTTTCTTATTTAAGTTTTTATCGTCGGGGGAATTTTTTTAATCCCTTTGAACCATCACCGGCGAAATTGGCCGCAAGTATGGCGGATGCCACGTATGCCAATTCTTATTTGCTTGAATTAACACCGGCCCAAAGCGATTCCTTTGCCGATGAGGTCTTGTCCTTTAATCCCGGAACTGGCGGCGGAGGGGATCCTCAGATTATCTTAGGGGCGCCGCAAGGAGGGGGGACGTATAACCCCAATAATAATCCTGATGTTAGTATCAGGCTCGGAGACAGGGATAACCCGGACACTTCTTCCCCGGCGGCCATTGAGGTCAAATTTGATCGATCGATTAAAGATGAGGCCCAGAATCTAGACGGCCTTGATTTTATTGTTTTTAGTAATTCTTTTTTTAGCGGAGGAAATGAAAGGAATCGTTTCGCCGAGCCAGCCCTTATTGAGGTCAGTCAGGATTTAAATCACAACGGCCTGGCCGATGATGAGTGGTATTTAATTGCCCCCAACATTCTTCCCGATGATTTAGGGCCGCTTAATCCCGTGGAATATCCTTCCATGACTTTAAGAAATTATGGAGATTACACACCCACTTTATTGTTAGGGGATACCGATTCTGATAATGTGATCGATGTCCCTGATATGGATCCTGAGGATTTTTACACCGTTCCTGACCGCCTCAGTTATGAAGGGGATGTGGAAAGTTACCTCGTGGATCATTTTTCCGGTGGAGGAGACGCGGTTGATTTAAGAGAGGCGGTTGTTCAATCCGCGCCGGGCGTTCCCTTAGTGGATGCTTTTGGCCAAAGGCATTATGTTTATTTGGACGCGGTTAATTTCATCCGCGTCAGGGACGCCAGAAATGGGGACTTCCATGCGGTTGTAGGGCCGGTTACGGCTGAAGTTGATGCTATCGCTGACGCGAAATCTCATCTGAGAGGAAACGCCGTTACTGTTAAAACGGTTTCGGAATTGGAAGCAGCCTTACTTCAAGTTCAAAATGGCGACGAAATTGTTCTTGAGCCTGGACTCTATCTTTTAAATAGTACAATCAATTTGCCAGAGGGAGTAAACCTTAAAGGAAACGCAGGCCTTTGGACAGTTTATGGCCAGTGGGATGATTCTATCCTTAGAGGAGATAACTTGCCTGCCAATGCCCCCGCGGTTAAGCTTGTTGATACGGATGGTTATATTTCAGAACAAGGATACGCCATCTCAGGATTACATTTTGAAAATTGTTCCGTCGGTGTCTCTGTCAATGGCCTTTCGCCCACCATTGAGAATAATTTTTTTACCAATGTAACGAAAGCCGTTGTTATCGAAGATGAACCCGATGAAACCGTTGTCATCCGTCACAACGTTTTTGGCCATCGCGAGTCCCGATCAGCAGGCCTTGGCGTTTTGGCGTCCAATGCCCAATTAGCCATTCTGCATAATACCTTTGTTGGACATCAAAAAGCTGCGGTAATGTTACGGGATAATGCCCAAGCCTATCTGCGGGATAATATTTTTTGGAAAAATAGGCTTGGTGTTGGCGCCAAAGACGGCGGTTATCTTTACGGTCACCATAATGTTTTTAACCGTAACGCGACTAATTATAATCTCAGCTCTCAGGCGATAATGGAAAATGACGTTCTCGTTGATCCCTTGTTCGCTTTAGCCACTCAGGGGGATTATCGTTTGAATGTTGATTCCGCGGCTCGAGGCAGGGCAATGGGGGGATCTGATCCAGGTGTCTATGATGGAGCTGATTTTTTACCCTTCAATATTCCATCGGCTAATTATAAATCAAAGGCGGGTGATAGCCTTACCCATGGGCAATAACGCGTATTTTCAAGAATGAATCCTTGGAACTTTCGTCGTGTTACGTAACCTTTAAAAGTAGTTGACAAGTCAAAAATGTGTGTTAAATTTAATCATTACCGAGGGAAGCGTCAATTTCAAAGCTTAGTTAATTTTGACGTAACGCATTGAAATTACGTAATTTATGATTCAGAAAAAACGATCGGAGAGTTATGGCAAAGTGCCTTTTAATCAATCCTTCCTATAAAGCAAGCTATGGAAAAACAAAGGTGTCAATTATAGACCCCATTTTTCCAACCGTTGCTCTTTTGTCCTTAGCGGCGGCAGCTGAAAAAAATGGCCATAAGGTCGACATTCTCGATCTGAGCTATGTCCGATATGACTGGCGACTGGTTGAAGATAAGATCAGAAGCTTTTGTCCCGATGTCGTAGGAATCACGGGAACGACGCCTTTGGTGAACCAAATTCGAGATATCAGTGTCATGATCAAACGGAAATTCAGCGATATCCTGGTTATCGCGGGAGGTGTTCATGTTTCTGCTTTGCCCAGCGAGATCCTGACAGAATCCATGCTTGATGCCGTTGTCGTTGGTGAAGGAGAATTGACTATTGCGGACATTCTCAACGGAATGGCATTAAAAGACGTCTTGGGCATTTATTATCGAGACAAAAACGGAGCAATTTGTCAAAATCCGCCAAGAAACTTCGTCAGCAATCTCGATGACCTTCCTTTTCCTGCCTGGCATTTATTTAATGCGGCAATGTATAAAAATAAAATCAGCCGCTTACTAGCGCGAAGGGTTCCTGCCGGTATGATCGAGTTTTCACGTGGTTGTATATACAAATGTGATTTTTGTGCGAGCAAAATGACTATGGCGCTCGGTTATCGTAAAAAAAGCCCGGAACGATGCGCGAAAGAAGTTGAATTGCTCTATCAACATGGATGGCGAGAGTTTGCTCTTACTGATGACATTTTTACTTCAGATGTTAGGTGGGCTAAGGAAGTTTGCCGGAAAATCATCGAAACAGGTTTGGATGTTGCTTGGACTTGTACCAATGGTATTCGCGTTGAGTCGGCAGACCTTGAACTTTTTCAATTAATGAGAAAAGCAGGGTGTTACCGAGTTTCCTTTGGTTTTGAAACAGGCAATGACGATGTCTTGAAGGCTTTCGGAAAAGGTGGAAAGGCTACTCTTACGGAAGGTATTAAGGCGGTTAAGCTGGCCAGGAAGGCTCATATTGATGTCTGTGGCTTTTTCATGCTTGGCTTATCTCCGGACACCGAAGCGTCGATGCAAGATACCATTAACTACGCGAGAAAGCTTTCTCTTGATATGTTGAAGTTTGGTATCGCTGTTCCATTTCCCGGAACAAAAATGTTTCGTGAATATTACCAAAAAGGCCTTATCAAATCTTTTAATTGGGATGATTATGTCATCTATACGTCGAAGCCCTTATTTGCCCATCCGAACTTGAGTTTTGATACTGTCCAAAAGTACATGAGGCTTGCCTACAGAAAAGCCATTTTGGAGAATCCCAAGTTTATCGCGCGAAGAATAATTCATAGCATTCTGTCTTTAGAGCTATTTTGGGATATTTACTACTTTTTTAAATTCTTTTTTGCGCCTGAAACAAATCAAGAGTCGGATAGCGCGAGTTATTTTGCAAAAAATCAGTGGCCGCAATTCAGTTACGATACAAAGAGTCTTAAATTTGTTGACTATCGAGCGGCTAAAAATACTGATCCGACTGCCAAAGTATCATCGCGGATTGAAAATTTAAGCATACTATCCATGAGTAACGATCAGCAAGTCAAAGATATCGCTAGTTTTCTTTGTGGAACAAAAGCCTTAAATGTTTCTCCGGTTGAAGGGGGGAGAAACAGCCGAATTTATCGGATAGAAAAGGGTGACAATGTTTTTGCTTTGAAGTTTTTTAGGCCGGATAAGGATGGGAAAAGAGAAAGATTTGAAGCGGAGACAACCGCCTTGGCCTTGTTTGCCGAAAATGGTATCGGATCAACTCCCCGCGTCATTGAAAAAGATAGGGAGAATAATTGCGTATTGATGGAATGGATCGAAGGGGAATGGGTTGATCGCTACAACGCGCAAGAAATCGAGGCCTTGGTTTCATTTATTCAAGCTGTGCATGATATTAGCCGTAAAGGACTTAATCAAAAAATTAGACGCGCGAGGGAGGCTTGTTTAAACGGCAATGAAGTTGTCAGGCAAATCAATTTACGGTTAAGCCGATTGGATGCCTCAAAAAGTACGTATCCTGAATTGCGAGAATTTATTAATACGGAATTTACACCGGCATTCAATGAAATTTCTCAATGGAGCCAAAGGCAGTATCAATACTTTGGATTAAGTTTTGACGAAAATATTTCCTTTGAACAACAGACTCTTAGCGTTGTCGACCTGGGCTTTCACAATGTTTTGCGGAAGAATAATAAGCTCTATTTTCTGGATTTCGAATTCTTTGGCTGGGATGATCCGGTGAAGCTCGTTGCCGATACTCTCCAGCATCCGGGAATGACACTCAATGATGAGAATAAACAACTACTGTTTTCAAACTTTGTAAAAATTTACGGCCAGGATGAGATGTTTCTTGCACGGCTTAAGCTATTATATCCGTTGTTCGGTTTAAAGTGGTGCATGATTATGCTGAATCAATTTTTGCCAGGATATAAGCAGCCTCTGACAAAAGGTGTCATTGAAAAAGAAAGGCAACTTGAGCGTGTTAGAAGCTTGGTGAAGTCCATTCACGAAAATTATCAGGAATTCTCTTATGACAGAAAACACAGTGAAATTAGCTGAAGAAGCAAAGAAGATTAGGCTGGATGAGAAGTCAAAATATCTGCGGCGGCTTGTCTTGCAGGGATTACAAGGAGCGGGAAAAGGGCATATTGGCTCAGCTTTGTCATTCATAGAAATCGTTAGGGTTCTCTATGACCACATTCTGCGGTACAGGGTTGACGATCCTCTTTGGGCGGAAAGGGACAGATTTATCCTGAGCAAAGGGCATGGGTGTTTGGGACTTTACGCTGTTTTAGCGGATAAAGGCTTTTTCCCTACAGATGAATTAAAGACTTATACTCTGAAGGGTTCAAGGCTGGGTGGATGTTGTGAAATTATAGCGCCTGGTATAGAATCGACTACGGGAGCTTTGGGACATGGTTTGTCGGTAGGGATTGGAATGGCCTTGGGGGCTTCGATGAGAAATAGGAGTAATAAGGTTTATGTCTTATTAGGTGACGGGGAATTAGGAGAAGGATCGATTTGGGAAGCGGCCTTGTGCGCTGCTAAATATAAGTTATCTAACCTCGTCACGATTATTGATTACAATAAAGTTCAACTCGCTGGTTTTACTCAGGACATTTCACGCCTTGAACCATTAACCGACAAATGGAGAAGTTTTGGATTTGAGCCGATAGAGGTTAATGGGCATGATGTCCATCAACTTAAGAAGGTCTTTGAACGCCCGACCGAAAAACCTATGGCTGTTATTTGTCATACCGTCAAAGGAAAAGGAATTCCTTTTGCTGAAAATGATGCCGAGTGGCATTGGAAAAATAAAATTGACGAGGATTTAATAAATCGGATGTCCTTAGGTTTGGAGGAATATTAATGCTTAGAGCTTGTATGAATATGATTTGTCAGATGGCAAAAACAAATCCTAATGTAGTTTTGATTTGTTGTGATCAGGGCCCTGGAGTGGAATTCGAGGGGGCTACTGCCAGCAGGTATTTTATGGAGCCAATATCCGAGGCCAATATTGTGGGTATGGCAGCGGGTTTAGCGGCTGAAGGATATATTCCGTATATATTAAACCACGCCACTTTTAATACCAGAAAAACTTACGAGCAAATCGCGCTCGATGCCTGTTTACAGAAGCGGCCCATTCGATTGATTGGGATGGGTGGAGGTTTGGCCACCGCTCACCTGGGGCCAACGCATACGGCTATTGAGGATGTGGCCATCATGCGTGCTATCCCGAACATGACAGTTATTGTTCCCTGTGATGCCGATGAAGTAAATCGGTTAATGCCCCAGACACTTAATTGGCCTGGTTCCATATACATTAGAATGGCCAAGTATGGTAAACCCATCGTCAGCAAAAATGAGGCTGGCTTTGAAATCGGAAAAGCTATTCTGATGCGGGAAGGTGAGATTCTTATCATTACTAACGGGGCCATGACGCATAGGGCATTATCGGCGGCTGAACTCCTTTCCGCGAAGGGTATAGAATGTGGAATTTTGCACGTCCACACCGTAAAGCCTTTAGACAAAAATATTGTAGAGCACGTAAGAAAAGCCAGGATGGTCGTCATGATTGAAGAGCATACGTTAGTTGGGGGATTAGGAAGCGCATGTCTGGAGCTTTTGGTAGATCATCTTAATCCCGCGGATATTCCTCCAATTTGCCGTTTGGGACTGCCGGATGCTTTTATCCAGAACTATGGGGATCAAGACTCTTTATTGGAAGAATATGGCCTCCAGTCTGACCAAATAGCGGAGAAGATTTGGGACTTGGCTAGGAAAGGGAAGCCGTTAGAGATGGCTTATACAAAGAAGCTATGATAACAACTGAAGCGAAGATAGTTAAGTTGATATTAGCGGCATTGGCGCTGCCCTTTGTTTTCTTGATGAGAATACTAGCTCCCTTAGTGATTGTAAGGATTTGTATTTTTGATCTGAGCAGAGTTGGCCATGTTCTGCCGCAGTTTGATGTGTATATTTGCCGGCGGAACGAGGGCCTGTATGGCTCTCGCCATTTTGACATTTTTTGTTTTAATAGGGGGAAGATTGCGAATTATCAGATAAAAAAGATGGTGGAAAGGGTTATTCCGATATGTCCTTTTGCTTTTTGGATAGATAAAGTTAACAAGCGCATCCCCGGAGGGGGGAAACATATCGTTCCCTGCAGAAATAGGCTGCATTGTGAGCTGGTGGAACAGACCTCCCCTAGCTTAAGTTTTACCGAACCAGAACTTAAGCAGGGTCAAAGAGAACTTAAAAGATTAGGGGTGCCAGAGAATAATCCTTTTATTTGTTTTCATGCCCGTGATGATGCTTATTTGAAAACGCATCAGCCTGACATGAATTGGGGTTATCATTCGTATCGCAACGCGGATATAGACAACTATGTCCTTGCCGTTGAGAAATTGGTGAGTAAAGGTTATTTCGCCATCAGAATGGGACGATTTGTTGCCAAAAAAATCAAGACAGATAACCCCAAAATTATTGACTATGCTGCCAGGGGCGGAACGGACTTTCTTGATATGTATTTGAGCGCAAACTGTCGTTTTTTTATTGCTGGATCAGACGGGTTGGCTTATATGCCGACAATATTCAGGCGTCCGGTTATTTGGATAGATTTTATCCCTTTTAGCACCTTATATTTAGTTACCCAAGGGCAATTGTTTATTCCCAAAAAACTTTGGTCATTAAAGGAAAAGCGTATGCTGACTTTTGATGAGATGCTTAATACGAAAGTCGCCCAATATTGTCGGACTGAGGATTACCAGAAGGCAGAAATAGAGGTTATCAATAATTCCTCTGAGGAAATTCTGGACGTGGCCCTCGAAATGGAAGAACGCTTGCAGGGGACATGGAAGGAAACGCAAGAGGATCAAGAGTTGCAACAGAGATTCCAAAAGATTGCTGCTAGAGGGGAGCGTAAATTTTTAGGGCGAATCGGCGCTGGCTTTTTAAGAGAGCATAAGGAATTACTAGGCTTACCTGAGAGGGTAAAAATTATTGTTTGAAGTATGTCGCCTGAAACAACCATTTTTATGAATGACATGAACGACATGATGGATTTTAAAATAGAGAGTGAAGGAGTTTTTTATGTCAAAGATTCTCTTGTAAAAATTGGAGATCGGGAAATTGATTTTCTCAAAACAAAAGCCCGAGAGGCTTCGCGCAAGAGCGTTAGGTTATGTCTACACAAAGGTATTGAAGAGCCCGTGCATGAGATGTTGATCTTGCATTCCAAAGAGACGTATATTCGCCCGCATAAACATCCCAACAAGACTGTCTCCTACCATATTATTGAGGGAATCGGGGATATGGTCGTCTTTGATGAAAAGGGAGGGATTGTCGATGTTATTGCGGTCGGTGGCTTTAGTACGGGACGCAATTATTTGTGTCGGCTTAATGAAGTCTATTATTATACACCGCTCGTTCGTTCAGACTTTTTGCTGTTTCATGAAACTTTGAATGGTCCCTTTAAACCGTCGGATACCGTTTACGCGCCCTGGGCCCCTTTGTCCGGAGATCTCGCAGCTGTGGCTCAATTTCGGGAGGAGCTAACTTTAAAGGTCAATCAATTTATGGATTCAAGAGGTTAATGTTATGACAAAAGTTTTTTATCGCAGACAGAATTGTCGGTTATGCGGGCATGTTCACCCGGAAACCGTTTTACGGCTTGAGCCAACACCCATTGCCGGGGACTATGTGAGCCGGCAAGAGGCGGGAAATGTTCAGGAAGTATATTCTCTTGAGGTGGCGTTGTGCCATAACTGTGGAGATGTCTTTTTGCTGGATATCGTTGAGCCTGAAATTTTATATAAAAATTTTAAATATGTTTCATCGAGCTCTCCGGATTTAGCCGCGCATTTCAGCGGATACGCGGAATACGCTCTTCAACATTTTCCCGTGCCAAAAGGAGCGCTGATTGTTGATATTGGCAGTAATGATGGCCTTTTTTTAAGGGAGTTTCAAAAGAGAGGATTGACAGTCTTGGGTGTCGATCCCGCGCGCGAGATTGCCAGAAAGGCAACGGAGTCAGGGATTGAAACTCTCGCGAAATATTATAATAGGGAGCTTGCTCAAGAAATAAAAAAGGAACGAGGAGCAGTGCATATTATTACAGCCAACAATACGATGGCCAATGTGGATAATATGGTTGAGTTTATTGAGAGTATTCGCGAGTTGTTAGCCGATGATGGTATCTTTATTTTTGAAACCGGATATTTATTAAAGTTAGTCCAAAATATGGTTTTCGACAATATTTATCATGAGCATTTAGCCTATTTTGCTGTTAAGCCGCTCGACCTTTTTTTTAAAAAGAATGGCATGGAGCTGATCGATATTAGCTGTGTCCCCACAAAAGGTGGATCTTTACGCGGGGTGGTCCAGCTAGAGGGTGGGCCTCGAAAAAGATTACCTTCCGTAGATAAAATGATAGAGTCTGAAATAGAATTTGGTCTGGATCGGGCGGAAGTATTTAAGGATCTTCAAAATCGGATTGACGCGGAGAAAAATAAACTTTTAAATCTGTTGGCTGAATTTAAAAAAGAGAATAAAAAAATCGCTGGATATGGGGCGTCCCATAGCGTGACGACATTTCTTTATTATTTTGGCCTGGGAAAAAAATTAGAATGTTTGTTCGATGACAATACGGCGAAATACAACATGTTTAGTCCGGGCGATCATATTCCCATCCTTCCCTCTCTGGAAATTTATAAGAGAAAACCAGATTATATTGTTATTCTGGCCTGGCGTTTTCATGAGATGATTATCAAAAAGCATCAATTATATTTGGAACAAGGGGGTTGTTTTATTATCCCTTTGCCAGAAATGAAGATGGTAAGCAGGGAAACGGCTGTTATATGAAAAAAGAACACATGCTTGTTGTTGGTGGAAGTAAGGGCATTGGGCGCTCCATCGTGCAAACGATGCTTAAGGCCGGCTATGTTTTGTCCGTTATAAGCAGAACAAAACCTCAAGAAAAATATAAAAATGTCCATTATTGGGCTGCCGATATCACCCAGCAATCCTTTTTACCGGATATCTTAAGTGAGCTGGTGCGTCGAAATGGTAAATTAGATCATCTCGTTTTTTGCCAGCAGTTTCGCGATACGGGAGATGATTGGAATGGACAGATAGAAACAAGTTTAACGGCGACAAAAAATATTATTGAATGGGCATCGGATCATTTTACGAAAAGGCGGGGAGGCTCTATTACGATGATTGGCTCGATCGCCAATCGCTATATCGCTAAAGAAAAATCTGTCGGATATCATGTGGCGAAGGCGGGCCTTGAACAAATGATACGTTACTATGCCTTGGCCCTGGGGCCTAGAGGAATCAGGGTCAATGGGATTTCACCTAATACAGTTTTGAAGCAGGAAAATAAAGACTTTTATATTAAAGAAAATAAAAAACTCTATGACCTTTATGCCAACATATCGCCATTGAGAAGGATGGTCACCTCCAGTGACGTTGCCAACGCCGCGGCATTTCTTTGCGGCCCTTATTCAGCCAGCATAACGGGTCAAAGTATTGTGATTGATGGCGGTTTGTCGTTACGCGAACATGCAGGTTTGGCCCGCGCTTTAATGTCTTTTGATGACTTAAAAATAACTCAGGCACATCGGGCCACTCAAGGAATTTAATAGGAGAGATGATGAGTCTTAAACGAGAATTACCTTATATAGATTTTTATAAAAAACATAAAATTGCTCCTGTATCGCAGGATATTACAGACCTTCAAAAACATTTTTCCAGGCGCAGGGCGCTCTATCGGTCTTTAGGAATGCTGCCAGGATACTTCAAAGACAAGGCCTTGCTTGAATTTGGGCCAGGCTGTGGGCACAATGCTTTATTTACAAAGAGTTTGTCTCCACGGAAATATGTCTTAGTTGATGCTAATCCTGTCGGATTAGCAGCTACCAAATCGCTTTTGAAAAAATATCCTCTTGGCAGTAATAAATGTGAAGTGGTTGAGTCGTTAATTGAAGAATACCGCAGTGAGGATTTATTTGATGTTGTTTTTTGTGAAAATCTTATTCCCTATCAGTTAGCCCCTTTGGATTTCTTGAAACATGTGGCGAGTTTTGTCAGGCCAGGAGGCGTTCTTATTATAACCTGTCAAGACAGCGTAAGTCTTTTAAGTGAAATATTGCGGAATCTCATTCGGATATTGGTGGTTGACCCGGAAGATAGCATGGAAAAGAAATTAGAAATATTAAGGCCTATTTTTATTCCCCATTTGGCTTCTCTTAAGAATATGACTAGGCCCATCGATGATTGGATACTTGATCAGGCCATCCAGCCTATTACGGGGGATCTGATGCCCATCCAAGAAGCCATTCAGGCACTCGATTCGGAATTTGAGATCTATGGATCCTCTCCAGAATTCTTAATGGATTGGCGGTGGTATAAAGCCATTCCAGAAGACAACAAGTATAATGGAATTGCCATTAATTTAGCCAACCAAAACATTCATAATTTACTGGATTATCGATTCACTTATCCGCCACAATCCAGCGAAATTAACGATAAGATTCGTTTTCTTTGCGATGGTATTTTTGTTTTAATGAAAAAATTTGAAGTCAACTCTGATATACGCTATCTAGAAGAACTTAATGAAAATTTGAAAAGTCTTTCCAAAATCGTTCGAAAATATTCCTTAGAGACGGCCGCTTCCATCGAAGATTTTGCTAGAGCCGCGGGATGTTATTTATCCGATAAATCTTTTCCTGAATTAAAAGAGTTTGTGCCTTTTTTTGGCAGAGGGACTCAATATTTGAGTTTTACGAGAACAGAGGTGAGTGCTTGAAAAAAAGCATTTTTTTAAACCAGTTAAAGCAAATTAAAGCCAGAGATATTCGTATCTTTCCTAAGATTAAAAGGGCGGGAAGTTTATTGTTCATGAATCTGGCTGCTCCGGCCGCGGTCTATTTTAAAATGGATTGGCCTCAAGGATACGACTTTTTAATTAATAAACTTTTTAGAAAAATTAAAGAACTCCGCATGCAGCCTGACTCAAAAAAAATAGCCATGAATAAACTGCTTGAGGAATTGATTGGCCATTGGAATAGTTATTCGAATAAAAGCACCCACAGGAATCCTGATTTACGCAATTTACCAGATTGGAGGCGAAGGTATTTATTGCTGGGGAATATCCATAGAATTAATAATGAGTTTAAAAAAACTATGGATGTTTATAAAAAGATCGATGAGGTTCAGTGCCATATAGCCAAAAAGCATCAATTGGATGATTTGGGGATTGAATTTATCCCCCGGGGCTTACCCATGAGCAGTATTGGCATGTATGAATATTTCGAAGTTCATGTTAAAGCGGGAATACTTGATTTGCTTCCCAATAAAAAAATGATTTTATTGCTGGACTCTAAGGCTTATGTCAACAATCCCTGTTACTTAAAATATTGGAGTAAATATTTTACAATTATTTCTGATCCCGTATTAATTGAAATGCTTACTCCTTTAGAGCCGTTACTAACAACTCCGGAATTCTTCTTTACGCATTTTCGTAGAAAGTTATATTGGAGTCCTTTGTCTCAGGGAGTAGTGCGTGAACAATGGAGAAAAGAGGGCCGAGCGCCATTGTTTTCACTTTGCCATGAAGATTATGAGAAAGGTTGGAATTGTTTACGATCGCTTGGATTGCCTCAGAACGCATGGTTTGTCACTTTGCATGTTAGGGAGCCAGGCTGGCGGGATAATCATTCTCCTGACGAAAATTTTCGAAATGCCGACATCAAAACATATATTCCAGCAATCAAGGCTATTACTGACGCGGGGGGCTGGGTTTTACGTATTGGTGATTCTGGCATGAGCAGGATCCCGGAGATGCCTCAACTCATTGATTACGCCCATAGCGAGGTTAAGAGCGATTGGATGGATATTTTTTTATGCGCGCAATGTCGTTTTATGATTGGAACATCCTCAGGAATGTGCGTCATCGCCTCCGCCTTTGGTGTTCCTTTAGTGATGACAAATTTACTCCCGGCGTACGCTGTCTATCACTATACAAGTCAAGATTTATTTATTCCAAGGCTTTGTTTTTCTAAAGGAAGAGGGAATCATTTGAGTTTTCATGAATTGATCTCCCCTCCGATTAGTACGGTGGAAGGGCAATCTCATTTTGATAACAGAAACATTCGAGTCGTCCCAAATAGCTCAGAAGAAATCAAAGCGTTAGTTGAAGAGATGTTAGAAAAATGCGCTGGGAATTTAAAATATAGCGAAGAAGATGAGATTTTACAGAAATGTTTTAGAGAAACAACAGTCAATTGTGGAAAAATTTATGGAGAAGATTTAGGCCTTGTTTCACATGCTCGAATTGGAAGAAAGTTTTTGCGTGATCATGCCGCGCTTTTATCGGCTAATGGGGCCAAGGAGTATCAAAATGAACGATAACGGGGAGACAGGCATGATTAAAGCCTTTAAAGAAAATAAAGTTTTCATTTTTGTTTTTTTTATGTGTTTTGCTTACTGGACGTATTTGTTTTTTACCTCATCAGCGTCTATTGTTTACGACGCTGTTGAATATGAAAGTTTAGGGGAACTGATCTATAAAAAGGGTTGGGTCGAATTTTTCCGGATTGGCCCCAACAGGGAGCCTTTGTACCCGCTAAGCATAGCCATGTCCATGTGTTTGGCAGATATGTTAAATGTTCCTTATCAAAAAATTCAGACTTTCTTTCAGATTTTAATACTATGTTCTGTGCAAATTTTGGCATGGAAGCTAATGACGGTGTGTTTCTTTAAGAAATGGATAAAATTATTAGCCGTATTTTATTTAGGATTTTCGCCGGCCATCGTTAACGCGGGTTTTAGCTTGTTCTCTGAAATATTGGCAATGCCATTTGTATTGCTTATTGTAATTTTTGCTGCCCGATTTTGGAAAGAGGTGCAAACCCCAGGGAGGAATAAACGAGTCGTTCTAACATCCATTGGTTTATCGTTTGCTTTTATAGGCGCGCTATGCGTTAAAGCGGTTTTCCAGTATATTTTTTATTTTTTTATAGTCATTTTTCTTATGGGAGCAATAGGGGCATTATTACAGAACCGAAAAGAGGTTATGAAAAAGATCATATTGGGCAGTCTCATTATGGCTGCCTTAGCAGGGGGATTTATCAACGGTTATAAATACATGAACAAAGTTTCCAATGGAGAATTTGATTTTACGGATCGATATCATGTTATCCTTTTTGGGACAGCGTATAAAAGAGTGCAGCCATTATCCAGGGATGTTTGGTCGGCTCATTTTGCCTCAATCTTGGGAAATAAATTTTGCGAATCTATCGTTAATAAAGAGGCATGTCTTTATCCTCAATTTTTTTATGCTGATGCTGTTTGGCCGGTCATTTTACCGCCTTTATTAGTTGGCATTCCGGAGGATAAAGCTCCGTCGAAAATCGTCCAGTTGTCTTTCGAGGAAATCAGAAAAAATCCGATTCAATATTTTTTTCTCACCTATTTAGAGTCGCTTAAAATGGCTTTCTGGGAATCAACACAAATAGGGTTTGTCCACTATCCGCGATGGCTTAATCAACTTTTTCTGAACAAGTTATTTAAAGATGGGATCAGGCTTGTTATAGCGTTATTAACTTACGCGGGACTTTTTTTAGTAGTCCTGAAAATTATTAAGCCGAGGAGAAAACCGCCTGAATTTAATTCCGCCAGTCATGCCACGCCTGTTTTATTTTGTATTTTCTGTATTATCCTTTCATTCACGGCATTATATTCAATGTTTGCAATCATGATTCGATATGCTCTGCCTATTGCTCCTTTGTATGTAATCTGTATCGCGTATTTTTTTGATAGAACGTTAGGCGGTTCGTTCAATGGCCAAAAGATTTCTTTGCGTAAAAGAAGGGAATTTACAATTTAAAGAATAGATGAGGAACTGCAAATATGCTGAATGGGAAGAAAATAGCCGTTATTTTACCCGCTTATAATGCTGAAAAAACTTTGGAAAAAACGCATGAAGAGATACCCAAAGAAATTGTTGATTATATCATCCTCAACGATGATTGTTCCTTCGATAAGACTATCGAGGTGGCAAGGAAGTTAGGAATTATAACTTTTTCCCATGAACGGAATCTAGGCTACGGCGGAAATCAGAAGACTTGTTATCAGGAATCTTTAAAATTAGGAGCTGATATCATCATTATGCTTCATCCCGATTATCAATATCCCCCAAAGTTGATTACAGCTATGGCTAGCCTCATCGCCTGCGGCATATTTGATGTTGTTCTTGGTTCACGTATTTTGGGTGGATATGCCTTAAAAGGGGGAATGCCCCGGTATAAGTACTACGCGAATCGTCTTTTAACGGCTTTTCAAAATTTGCTTACTGGACAAAAACTTTCTGAGTATCACACGGGTTATCGCGCTTTTTCTCGAGAGGTCTTACTCAATATTCCCTTTTTAAATAATTCTAATGATTTTATTTTTGACAACGAAATTCTTACTCAGATTTTTTATTTTAATTATCGTATTGGGGAGATCACTTCCCCGTGTAATTATAATACAGACTGTTCCTCTATTAATTTTAAACGCAGTATTTTTTATGGCATAGGAGTCTTGCGGAATACATTCCGGTATTGGCTTCAAAAAAGAATGCCTCAACATGCTATTTCGGATCGGACAATAGTTTAGCCAGGGTTACTTTAACTATTTACTATGTTTAGAACATTTCAAAAAATATTTCATTTGCTTTCTCTTGAAGGGAGAAAATCATTTTATTGGTTGATCTTGGCGGTTATTGTCATAGCCGTGCTTGATATGGTCGGCGTCGCGTCCATTTTCCCATTCTTGAATGTTATAGCTAATCCCGGCATCATCCAGTCAAATGCGAAATTAAAGTGGGTTTATGATCAATTTAATTTTGCGGATAAAGATGCTTTTCTTATCGCGCTGGGGGCTGTTTCCTTTATAATTTTGGTCGTCAATAATGTTTTGCATGCCATCATTTCCATTGCCTTGATTAGATTTTCCTATTTAAGGCGTTATATCCTGTCCAAGGAGTTAATCAAAAAATACCTTTATGAACCCTATGTTTTTTTCCTCAATCGAAACACCTCCGAACTAACAACTTATTTAGTGTCTGAAATCGCGCGGATTGTCAGCGGCGTGCTCATCCCGTGCCTGCAGGTGTTTGCCAGATCATTGATGGCGTTGTTAATCGTTGTTTTATTGGTGTTGATTAATCCTGTTGTCGCCGTCATTATCATAGCGGTTATGGGGGGAGGGTATGTCATCATTTATGGTTTAGTCAGGAAGATTCTTGCCCATACGGGAACGGATATCACGGAGTACAGTAAAAAGATATATAAGTCTCTGAATGAGGCCTTTGGGGGGATTAAGGATATTAAACTTTTAGGAAAGGAGCAAGTCTTTATTGATAAGTTTTCTAACTCAGTAAAGAGGGTTAGTGATTGTTACTGTTCGCAATTTATTATTTTTCAGCTGCCCCGTTACGCTTTTGAAATATTAGCTTTTGGCGGAATATTGTTTATTGCCATTCTTGTCGCGGTTGTTCAAAAAGAATATCAGAACGTCATTCCTATTGTTGGGCTGTACGCGTTTGCCGCCTATCGGCTTATGCCAACATTACAGCAGATCTATCAAGACATCACAACGATACGTTCCTCTTTATATGCGTTTGAAGTAGTTTATCAGGATTATATGACGTGTTCGGGAAAACATGAAAAGTATCAAGGAGGTTCAAATCAAAATTTGAACTTTTCGAAAGAGATTAAGTTTCATAACATAACATTTCAATATCCCAAGGCGCGAGAATCCGTTATTGAAAATTTTAGCCTTACTATTAAGGCAAACACGACGGTAGGTTTAGTTGGCGGTTCCGGAGCGGGAAAGACGACCCTTGTGGATATTCTTCTGGGATTGCTGCGTCCTTTGAAGGGAGAGCTTATTATCGATGGGCAAGTGATTAGAGATGAGAATTTGCGCAGCTGGCAAGCAAATATTGGATATGTCCCTCAGCACATTTATTTGTGCGATGATACCATTACGCGTAATATCGCTTTTGGTGTGCCTGATGAGGCCATTGATCATCAGGCCGTACAATCTTGCGCGCGATTGGCTAATATTCATGATTTTGTTGTCAAAGACCTTCCCCATGGCTATGAAACCGAGATTGGAGAGCGAGGCGTGCGCCTTAGCGGGGGGCAAAGGCAGCGCATAGGTATTGCCAGGGCTCTTTATCACAATCCATTGTTATTAGTATTTGATGAAGCGACGAGCGCCCTTGATGGGATTACGGAAGATGTTATTCTCGAGGCCATTTATAACCTGGCTCACAAGAAAACTATTATCCTTATTGCCCACAGACTTAGTACCGTTAAAGAATGTGATACGATTTTTATGCTGGATCGCGGGAAATTGGTTGGTCAAGGCACTTATAATGAACTTATAACGAACAATCAGAAATTTCGAGAAATGGCTAAAATAGCTAGTGAAAAAACGATTTCTCTTTAGATGAGTCCTGTTAGCGGGTGACAATTTTATGAATTCAATTCTACGGAAAATAAAATTAAAAAGTTCTCTAGAAAAATGTTATCCAGTTTCTTTGGATAATATTCCTTATGGACGCCAGTCGATTGATAACGATGATATCGCCGCGGTTGGGGAAGTCTTAAAATCGAAATCTCTCACCCAGGGGCCCAAAATTCAAGAATTTGAATCTGCTTTATGTCAGCTGACAGAAGCCCCTTTTGCCGTTGCCGTCAATTCTGGGACAGCGGCTTTGCATATGGCCTGTTTGGCGGCGGAGATTGGCCCCGGGGATGAAGTAATCACCTCACCCAACACATTTGTTGCTTCGGCTAATTGTGCCATTTATTGTGGAGGGAAACCCGTTTTCGCGGATATCGATGCGCGTACGTACAATATCTCTGCTAAAGAAATTGAAAAGAGGATTAACGAACGGACCAGGGCCATCATTCCAGTTCATTTCGCGGGGCAGAGTTGTGACATGGAATTCATCCAAGGGATTGTAAGGGCGGCTGAAAAAAAATATGGACATAAAATATATATAATCGAAGATGCCTGTCACGCTTTGGGATCGTGTTATAAAAAAACGAAGGTGGGTTCGTGTGTTTATTCCGATATGGCGGTCTTGAGTTTTCATCCGGTCAAACATATTACGACAGGTGAAGGGGGGGCGGCCCTAACCAATGACAAAAACTTACAACGAAAATTAAATTGTTTTCGAACCCACGGCATCATCAGTGACCCTGAAGAATTTATTTATAAAAAGAATGCTTTTGAAAATGATGGAGCCGCCGCTGAGAAATTGATCAGAAACCGATGGTACTATGAGCAGCATTATCTGGGATATAACTATCGAATAACGGATATTCAATGCGCCCTGGGTATCTCTCAATTAAAAAAGATAGATAAGTTTCGTCAAAGGCGGCGGGAAATCGTTAATCAATATAATACGGCTTTTAAAGGGGTTGAGTGGCTAACCGTCCCTTATGAAGAGAGTTTTGGCAGCAGTAATTTTCATCTTTACGTTCTTCAATTTGATTTTGAAAAGATCGGTATGTCCCGGGCTCATGTTATGGCTGAATTAGCCAGAAAAGGGATTCAGACACAAGTTCATTATATTCCCGTTCATACGCAGCCCTATTATCAAAAACACTTTGGTTGCCAATGGGGAGGTTATCCGGCGGCGGAAGCGTATTATAAAACTTGCTTATCTATTCCTTTGTTTCCCATGATGAAAAATGAGGACGTAAAAAAGGTTGTCACTACGATAATGGATGTTTTGCATGGATGAAAGAATTTCTCTCATACAGAAGATTGGCCTGGGAACCGCGCAATTTGGGTTTGATTATGGAATTGCCAACAAAAGAGGAAAGGTTCCGGAAGCAGAGGTTTTTGAAATATTAAACTTTGCCTGGGAGCAAGGTATTAATGTCATAGATACGGCCGCGGGTTATGGGGACAGTGAAGATATCCTCGGCCGATTTTTTGAGAAGAGTGGGTTGAATTATCGTGTTGTTTCCAAAGCCCCGGCCCTGGAGAACAAAAACTTGAATAATTTTATGGATGGGCTAAAGACAACTTTAGGCCGCCTAAAACAAGAGAAGATTTATGCCTATCTTATTCATAAATTTGATGATATTGTTGAGCAGGAATTTTTGTTAAAACAATTGCGGCAGAGTAAAGAAGAGGGGTTGGTTGAGAAAATAGGATTCTCTCTATATAGAGTAGAAGAATTACAGTATCTTATAGATCGGAATATCTCCTTTGATATTCTGCAGGTTCCTTACAACATTTTTGATCAAAGATTCGCGGAGCATTTTCGTTCTTTGAAAAGCAAAGGAGTCGAAATCCATGCAAGGTCAGCTTTTCTGCAAGGGCTTTTTTTCTTAAGCGTAGATGAATTAAGTGAAAATATGCGTTCGGCCCGAGGTCATTTAAAAAAATTACAGAGTATCTCATCGGAACGGGGAATCCCGATTCGATACCTTTGTCTTTGTTTTGTATTGCTTAATTCTCATTTAGATAAAATCATCATAGGCGTGGATTCAGCGGCTCAGTTAAGACAAAATATGGCTTTTACTGATTATCTTTCTAAAACAAACGAAATCTATGAACAGCTTAAGAGGCTCGAAATGAAGGATGAGCAAGTGATCCTTCCATTTCTTTGGAAACGGTGAACAATCGAATCGCTATCAGAGTTGAAGGATCAAGTAAAATCGGCACGGGGCATGTTGCCCGCTCTTTGACTCTCGCGCAAGAATTCTCAAGAAGAGGGGTTGAGTCTGTTTTTTGCCTAAAAGATGTTGATGGCTTGCTCTCAGATGAGATTTCAAGGAAAGGTTTCCAAGTGTCCCGGATTCCTGTTTCCGCCAGCTTCAAAGAAGACGCAAAATGTTTTACATTAACGTTCGAGAAATATCATTGTCAGGGGGCCGTATTGGATGGGTATGACTTTAATCAAAATTATCTAGAGAGTGTTCGGGCAAGTATCCCTTTTATTTTGAGCATCGATGATTTGGCAGAGACGGTTTTTTGCAGCGACATGGTTCTTAATCAAAACATCAATGCCACAGCCAAGATATATGAGGGGAAAGTCTCATCACGCATAAAATTGCTTTTGGGCCCGGCGTACGCTCTTTTAAGAGAGGAATTCAATAAGTTGCATGCTGTTCCTAAGGATTTTTCGCGAGTAAAAAATATTTTGGTTACGTTTGGAGGCGCCGATCCCCACAATGTAACTTTGAAGGCTATCAGGGCTTTAGAAAGGCTCTGTGGGGATTTTCGTATTACGGTTGTCGTCGGGGTCAGTAATCCTCATGAGCAGGAAATAAAAAATTATACGGCTTTAAGTAAGAGCCAGATCCATGTCTTAAAAAATGTCGATCATATGGGTGAGCTCATGGTGGACGCGGATATGGCCATTAGCTCTGGAGGCTCGACCAGCTGGGAATTGTGCTGCTTGGGGGTGCCGACGTTACAAATTATGCTCGCAGAGAATCAAAGGAATGTGATCACCGGATTAGATGAGCGAGGGGTAACAATTAATCTTGGTTGGCACGAAGATGTTACAGAAGAAATGATCCATCAAGGGGCGGCTAACTTAATGGCCGATGGCGATAAAAGACGGGCGATGAGCAGCAGGGGCAAATCGCTGGTAGACGGCCGGGGAGCGGAGCGTGTTGTCTCCCAAGCGCTTGCCTATTGTCAGGAGAAAAGTTTATTATGATCGCGGCGATTATTCAGGCGAGAATGAATTCAACGCGGTTGCCGGGAAAAGCCTTGAAAGAGATCCTCGGGAAACCGGTGCTTGAACTCTTAGTTGAACGGCTCAGATATTCTCGTCGTCTTGATGAAATTATCATCGCGACAACCACCAGTCCGGCAGATAATCCTATTGAGGAGCTTGCCGAGCGGTTAGCGGTAAAATATACGCGTGGCAGCGAAGAAGATGTTTTGAGCAGGTATTACGAGGCTGCGAAACAATTTAATGTCGATCACATTATGCGCATTACGGCTGATTGCCCTCTCATGGACCCTGTGATTATCGATCATATGATTGAAGCCTACATGGATATAAATAGCGGTGTCACAGAATATGATTATTTGAGTAATACATTAGAAACGACTTTTCCTGATGGGTTGGATGTTGAGATATTTGGTTTTGGGGTTTTGGAGAAAGTTCATATGATGGCCGATAAAAAATATCAACGAGAACATGTTTGTACTTATATTATCGAACATCCCAAAGAATTCAGAATAAAAAATTTCGCTTATGACAAAAATTTTTCTGGATTTCGCTGGACCCTGGATAATCCCGAAGATTATCAGTTGATCAAGGCTATTTATGAAGGGCTGTATCTTAAGAAAAAAATATTCTTGATGAATGACATTTTAGATTTCTTAGAGAAGAATCCGCAGTTAGTAGAGATCAATAAAAGTTTAAAAAGAAATCAAGGTTTCTTAAACTCTTTAGACAAGGAGAATTTAAGTGACGCGCAAAAGAAAGAAATTGTTAATAATGTGATTTTAAAGAGGAAAATATATGAAGCTAGATAATTCTTTAAAGCTCTATCGAAAAGCTGTGGGTTTGATTCCCTCAGCGACCCAGACCTTCAGCAAAGGGCCCAAACAGTATCCCTTTGGCGTTTCTCCTATTTTTCTAGAAAGGGGACAGGGCAGCCATGTGTGGGATGTGGATGGTAACGAATTTATTGATTATCCCATGGCCCTGGGGGCAATTCTTTTAGGGCATTGTTACCCGGCTGTCAATAAAGCTATCGAACGGCAATTGCAAAACAGTATTTTGCATACTCTTCCGCATGTCTTAGAAGGTGAATTAAGCGAGCTTCTGGTGGAAATTATTCCTTGCGCGGAAATGGTCCGATTTGGGAAAAATGGTTCCGATGCCACCGCTGGCGCCATAAGAGCGGCCAGAGCCTATACGGGAAGAGATAAAATAGCCTGTTGCGGGTATCATGGATGGCAGGATTGGTATATCGGCACAACCACAAGAAATAAAGGGGTACCGAAAGTTGTTCAAGACTTGACGATGACTTTTCAGTACAACGACATCAGCAGTTTAGAAAAATTATTTGATGAGCACAAGGATGAGATCGCCGCTGTTATCATGGAGCCTGTGGGCGTGGTCGCGCCTAAAGATGATTTTCTAAACAAGGTTAAAGACATTACGCACAAAAATGGGGCTCTATTGATATTTGATGAGGTGGTTTCTGGTTTTCGGATGAGTTTGGGTGGGGCTCAAGAATATTACAATGTTATTCCTGACCTGGCCTGTTTTGGTAAAGGAATGGGGAATGGCATGCCTATTTCCGTTGTCGTTGGGAAAAAAGAAATTATGCGTATATTTGACGAGGTGTTCTTTTCCTTTACTTTCGGGGGAGAATGCCTATCTTTAGCCGCGGCTTTAGCTACGGTTAAAGAAATAAAAGGAAAGGATGTTCTCGCGAAGATTTGGGATTTAGGAGCCAAGTTAAAAGACGGGTATAATGCGCTGGTCAATGGCATGGATTTAGGGAATATTACGGAATGCGTTGGATTCCCGCCGCATACGGTTATTCTTTTTAAGGATATTGGTTCCTATGATCCCTTAGAGCTTCGGACATTGTTCCAGCAAGAAGCTATCCAACGAGGGGTATTGGCTATTGGTGTCCATAATATTTGCTATTCTCATTCGCAAGAGGACATTGATCGCACGTTAGATGTGTATCGTCAGACACTGGGGGTTATTAAGGAGGCCTTATCGTTGGGAGATTTGAAAAAATATATTAAAGGAGAAATTGTTCAGCCGGTCTTTCGTAAACCATGAGGTAATTGTCTATGATCCATCAACTATACATGCCAAAATTTGGAGCCAACATAGAATCAGGGATTATTGTGGAATGGCTCAAAGAGGAAGGTGGCCAGGTTACAAAAGGGGAAATCCTTGCCAGGGTTGAGACCACCAAATCAGTTTTTGATATTGAAGCCGAGGAATCAGGCACATTAAGAAAAATACTGGCTTTGGCCGGTGAGGAAATTGAATTTAATCGTGTTATTGCGATCATAGCGAATGAAAAAGACGATATTGAACCTGTGCTTTCTTCTATCGCGAGTCAAAAGGTAGATAGGTCGGCAGAATTTGTCAAAAAAATGGATGAAAGTGTATTTGTCCGTAACCTAGTCCCGTTTACGAAGGAGAAGCGCAAAATAACACCGGCCGCAAGGCGGCTGATGAGGGAAAATAATATTAGCGAGGAAGCTTTGACCTCACTGGAGGCAAATATTGTGGAAGAGAAAGATATCACGTCTCTTTTGGCCATTCAAAAGGTTTTTATTTACGGGGCCTCAACCGGCGCCAAGCAAATTATGGAGATTATTAAAAGTACAGGCCAATACCAAGCGGTTGGTATTATTGATGACAATAAAGAGCTTCTCCATAAGAGTATTTGGGGAATGAATGTTGCTGGTGATTTTGAATGGCTGAAAAAACGATACGCGCAAGATCCCAATTTTGGTATTATGATTGCTTCGCATTCTACCAATAGGGAAAAGATTTATCATAAGATAAAAAAAGATATGCCCAACATAGAGTTACCGCCGATAATTGATAAAAGAGCGATTTTGCTCTCTGGTGTAACGGTAGGAGAAAGTTCTTTGATTGAAGCAGGCGTTATCCTGGGGCATGAAGTGGAAATTGGAAAAAATGTCATTGTCAATATTGGGGCAAGGATGTCGCATAATTGCATCATTGGTGATCATTCCCACATTGCCATCGGCACGGCTATGTCAGCGGCTGTTGTTTTAGAAGAAAATGTTTTTGTTGGCGCTGGGGCGGCGATCAACCCGGCGGTTACTATCGGTAAAAATACAATCATTTCTCCCAATTCCGCCGTTTTAAATGATATCCCTTCGGATGTGGTGGTCAGCGGCGTTCCGGGGAAAGTTATAGGAGAAAGCAAACGTGGCAAACAGTAAGACACAACAATTAAATCAAACAGAGTGGTCAGGCGAAGAGGCATTGTCCCTGGAACTCTATAAAAATATGAAGAGAATCCGCCTTTTTGAGGAGAAGATTGATTGGTTATTTGCCAAAGGGCGGTTAGGGGGTACCACCCATCTATCCATAGGCCAGGAAGCCGTAGCGGTGGGTATTATCACCCATTTAAGAAAGAATGATTGTGTGACAAGTTCGCATCGGGGCCATGGGCATCTTATTGCCAAAGGCGGAGAAATGTACAAAATGTTTTCCGAATTAATGGGAAAGGCCGGCGGCTATTGCCAGGGAAAGGGCGGCACTCAGCATATGTGCGCCAAAGATATTGGTTTTTATGGGACTAATGGAATTACAGGGGGCTGTATTCCTATCGCCACAGGAATAGCCTTAGCGGCTAAATTGCAAAAAACTGATCAGATTGCCGTTTCGTTTTTTGGAGATGGAGCGGCGAATCAAGGGACCTTTCATGAATCGCTCAATATGGCCTCTATATGGAAGTTGCCGATTATTTACGTTTGTGAAAATAATCTCTACGGGATGTCCACGCACATGAAAGATGTCACAAGTAATGAAGATTTTACGCAAAGAGTCAATGCTTATAGCATGGAAAGCCGCGTTATTAATGGAATGGATATTAGGGAGGTTTACGAAACGGCTAAGGAAGTGGTCGATTACGTCCGGACCAAGAAAAAGCCATTTTTTATTGAGGCCAAAACCTATCGATTCTGCGGGCATTCCAAGAGTGATCCTCGAAAATACCGTTCCAAAGAGGAGGAAGAGGCCTGGAGGCAACAGGACTGTATTGAGATATTTCGAAACAAGCTTGCCGTGAGTTTAGAAGATAAGGATATTTTAAAAAATGTTGATGAAGAGATTCAGAAAGAAGTGGACATGGCCTTGCGGATCAGTGAACAAGCCGAGGACGTTTCTGAAGAATTAGCGATGAAAGGTGTATACAAAGATGTCTAGAATTATTTCCTATAGAGAAGCTATACGTGAAGCGATTGCCGAGGAAATGGCAAAAGATGAAAAGGTCATTTTTCTTGGGGAAGATATTGGTGTCTATGGCGGAGCGTTTGGTGTCAGCGCCGGGCTTATCGATCAATTTGGGCGGGACAGGATTATTGAAACGCCGATTTCAGAAAATAGTTTTGTGGGCGTGGCCGTGGGAGCCGCCATGGCCGGGCTTAAACCGATTGTGGAAATCATGTTTATGGATTTTATCACTCTGGCGATGGATCAAATTATCAATCATGCCGCCAAGGTCCATTATATGTATGGGGGACAATTAAATGTTCCTTTGACGATACGGATGCCGGCCGGGGCAGGCCGGGGATACGGGGCAAGCCATTCACAAAGCCTAGAAAGTTTGTTTTTAAATATTCCCGGACTAAAAATAATTGCCCCCTCTGATCCATATAGCGCGAAAATTTTATTAAAAAAGGCCATTCAGGATCCCAACCCCGTGCTGTTTGTTGAAAATAAAATGCTTTATGATTTGAAGCAGGAGATGCCCCCCGAGCTGGACGGTTTGGAAATTGGCAAAGCCCGTAAATTGATGGATGGCCATGATGTCAGCCTTATTTCGTATGGGCGCACTTTGCATTTTGCTCTTGAGGCGGCTCAAGCCGTTAAAGAACAGGGGGTTTCGTGTGAAGTGATTGATCTGGCCACATTAAAGCCCATGGATCAAGAGACAATCATCGCGTCGGTACAGAAAACAGGCCGGGCCGTTATTATTGAAGAAGGGCATAAAACCGGAGGTGTCGGCGCCGAGGTTGCCGCTGTCATCGCGGAACATTGCCTGGAATATCTCAATGGACGTGTGATGAGAATCGCTGCCGAAGACTGCCCGATCCCCTCAGCCATGAAGCTTGAAAAAATTATTTTACCCAATGTAGATAAAATTATTAAAGCCATTAATGAGAGTTCTTTTTCATGACAGAAGATGTTGTTATCCTAACAGCCCATCAGCCCGTTTATTTGCCGTGGTTAGGGTTGTTTCACAAAATCGCCCTGGCCGATCAATTTGTCTATTTCGATGATGTCCAGTATCAAACAAGGGACTGGAATAATCGCAATAAAATTAAAACACATCAGGGAGAGATTTGGCTAAGCGTCCCTGTCTTTAGTAAAGAGCACTTTCAATCAAAATTAAAAGATATACAGATCAACAATGAAACGCCCTGGAGAAAAAAACATTTTCACTCCATGGTGTATGCTTACAAAAAAGCTCCCTATTTTCAAAAGTATATAGGCATTCTAGAAGATGTCTATGCGAAAGAATGGGAAAAGTTATCTAATCTTAATGAATATATGCTTAAACAATTTTTAAAAGTACTGGGGTTGGATATCCCATTTTTCAGGCTTTCGGATTACAATTTTAAGTCAACAAAATCAGATTTGGTTTTGGATATGTGTAAAGAGGTGAAAGCAGCTTTATATATATTTGGAATTCAAGGAAAAGATTATGCCGATGTTCAGGCGTTTAAGAAAGAAGGTGTTCAAGTTTATTTTCAGGATTATCAGCATCCGCAATATAATCAGTTGCATGGCGCCCCTTTTTTGCCGTATATGTCTATTATTGATCTTCTTTTTAATTGCGGAGAAAAGAGTTTGGACGTCATAAAATCAGGAAATTATACGCGGGAAGAGTTGAGGAAGGAATATTTTAGTCATGTCTAAGAGAATAGAAACAGTTCTTATCGGCAATAAAATAATAGGGGAGGGAAGCCCTTGTTATATTATTTCTGAAATTGGGAATAATCATGAGGCCAATATTGAAACCGCCAAGGCTTTGATTAAGGCCTCATCTGAAGCAGGAGTTGATGCGGTAAAGTTCCAGACGTTCAAATCGCTTGATATTGTCAATCCTAATCTTCCGGCCAATACTTATCCGGGATGGAATGTATCCAATCGATTTAAATACTGGTATCAGTTTGTAGATACGCTCGCCATGCCCTATGAATGGTATGATGAATTAATTACATACACAAGGCAGCTAGGACTTGGTTTTATTTCTACGCCGGCGAGTATGGAAGCCGCCCATTTTTTAGCGGAGAAAAAAATTGATGCCCTCAAAATCGCTTCTATGGATTTAAATAATACTCCTTTTTTGAAAGAGGTTGATTCTTTGGGCCTTCCGGTGATTCTATCGACAGGGATGTCAACAATCGATGAGATTAAAGAGGCCGTTTCTGTATTCAAGAAAGCGCCTCTTGTTTTGCTACACTGTGTTTCGAATTATCCTTTGAGATATGAAGATGCCAACCTCTTGAATATTCCCATGCTTAAAAGTACCTTTTCTTTCCCTGTGGGGTTTTCAAATCATGCTTTAGGGTATGATCTGGATATCACGGCTGTCGCTTTGGGGGCCTGTGTTGTTGAAAAACACTTTACCTTTGACCGCTTCAATCCCAACATAGCTGAACATCATTTTTCCATGCAGCCCGATGAAATGAAAGAGATGTTAGAAAAAATCAGGCTTATTGAGAAGGCGTTAGGGGGTTATGAACGAAAAATGACGCAGGCTGAACTACAAACCCGGGACCTTTCACGACGCAGTATTACTCTCAAAAGAGATCTACGGGCCGGAGAAAAAATTGCTGAGCATGACCTTATGGTGGTCCGCCCAGGGACGGGAATCGCGCCTAAATATATCAACGATGTGATTGGGAAGAAAGTGGAAAGAGATATGAAGGCGTTTGAACTAATACATTGGGAAAATTTACGCTAATGGCAAATTTATTTATTATTTTTGGGACGACACGGGGAATCGGCAAGGCGTTATACGAATATGCGTCAAATTTTGCTGAGAATCAATTTATTTTGGTCAATAGAAGAGCCATAAACACTGCCAAAGAAAATGTACGTGGGAAATTGACGCTTGATTTATCCAAGCCGTTTACCAAGGACAGGATTTCCAAATTGCGGGAATTATTTTCGCAGCAAGACGGATACAAAGCTATCTACCTTATTTTAAATGCCTCTGTTATCGCGCCAATTAAGAGGGTTGGATTGGCCGATGACGATCTTTTGCTTAAGGCTTGTCATGTTAATTTTTTAAATTACGAACGCATGGTCAATGTTTTTATATCATCGACTCGTCATTTGCGTGCACAAAAAAAAATACTCGCGATTTCTTCCGGAGCGGCTGAATCTCCGAGCATAGGGCTTTCATCGTATTGCTCTGCAAAGGCGGCGTTAGAAATGTTTGTAAGGTGTTTATTTTTAGAGCAAAGAACGGGATCTGAATATTCCATTGTTGCTTTGCGTCCAGGAGTCGTTGATACAGATATGCAGAAAAAGATTCGCGCCTCTAAAAAAGAGGATTTCCCTAAGGTAAATGCGTACAGGGAAATTTTTAAACAGGGGGAGTTATTAAAACCAGAGCTAGTTGCTCATAAAATACACTCTTTGCTTAAATCTGATAAATATTGGTCTAGTCCGGTTATTAATATTAGTGATATAAAATAATCTCGGGTTTGCATTATGAGAATAGGAATTTTTTCAGATATTCATGGCAATTATTACGCTTTTGAGAAAATATATGAGGAGCTCATGCGGCAGAAGTGCGATCGATATATTTTCTGCGGGGATATCTGCGGGTATTATTTTTCTCAGAATGAGGTTATTGATAGGTTGTTAGAAATCCCAAATTTAGTAGCTGTGGCAGGAAATCACGACAGGATATTCCTTAAGTGCTTGGATGATGAACGGTTGCTTATGGATTATACGGCTAAATACGGAAAGTCTATGGCGCATCTTAAAAAAAATATTTCCACGAGAAGTTTGGCATTTTTAGAGAATTTGCCTGACCATTATATTGATGAAGCTTTGGGCCTCGCCGTCTTTCATGGAAGCCCATGGGACTATTACGACGGGTATGTTTACCCCGCGGATGATTTAAATAAGTTTACTTCCTTGCCTTATAAATATATTATTTTGGGGCACACGCATTATCCCATGGCAAGAAAAATTCAAAACACGTGTGTGATTAACCCGGGATCAAGCGGACAGCCCAGGGATGGCCGAGCCCCCTCATTGGGCATCCTGGATCTCAAGAAGGATGAAGTAGAAATTAAAAGGATCAGCTATGATGTGGAAGCTTTGATTAAAGATGTTCATAAATATGACGTAGAGCATCCCTACTTGATTAATGTTTTACAGAGGAGTATGCAATTATCATGAGCGATTTATCCATTCTTGTGACGGGTATAGGCGGAGATATTGGTGTCAATATTGTCAGGTGTCTTAAAGAGAGCTCCCATAAGGCCAAAATATATGGCTGTGATGCCGATCCGTATGCGTTTGGAAAGAATAAAGTCATCGAGTTTTTTCAGAGTCCTCATGCCAAACGCGAGAAAGAATATTTTGAATTTTTAAAGAATGTCGTAAGGGCCAAAAACATTAAGTATATTTATCCAGCCCCTGAGGCGGAAATTGAATATTTCCATCAACATCGCGACATAGGTAAAGAGCTCAATGCTGAAGTCATGATCAACAATAATATGATCCTCGATACTTTTCTAGACAAATATCTTACCAGCGAGTTTTTAAAAACCCAGGGGCTGCCCTATGCCAGGTCATTTTTGATGGATCAATATCGTGGCGAGCTTGCGTATCCACTCATTATTAAAAAACGAAGGTGGTCGGGGAGCAAGCTTGTTCTGGTGGTTAAGAATGACGAGGAGTTTGATTTTTACAAAAGGAAATATGCTAACGAAGATTTGATTGTTCAAGAATATTTAGGGAATCCCAACGAGGAGTATACGTTGGGTGTTTTTAGTGACGGCCAGCGAAGTTATTGCATCCCTTTTCGCCGGCATTTATTTTCCGATGTGGGCGTTACCAGGCTTGCCGAACTGGTTGTTAATAACAAACTTGAACAATTAGGGCATGCGGTGGCCAAAATCACGAAATTGGCAGGGTCATTAAATATCCAGCTTAGAAAGGACGGGGATCGTTATGTCCCTTTTGAAATCAATCCGCGCGTGTCAGGGACGGCCTATGTGCGCCACTATTTTGGTTTTAGAGACGTAGAATGGTGGTTAGATATAAAAGAAAAAAGACAAGTTCAATACGTTCCCAAATATCGACAAGGCGTGGCTGTCAGGGCTATTTCAGAGGTTTTTTATGACGTGTGTTAAGAGAATAAAATCTTTGGATGATCTAGGCAGGGACAACATTTATATTCAAACGGATCGTTTGAATATAAAGATTTTACGGCCAGAGGATATTACGGAAGAATATGTTTCTGGGTTGAATGATCCGGAAGTTAATTATTTTCTTGAGGTTAAGAGAATCCGGCAAACTTTCGAATCGGTGAAATCTTTTGTATTGGATAATACTGGATCCGCCCATAGTTTACTTTTCGGAATATTTTTAAAAAGTCCAAATTGCTTGATAGGGACCGTAAGATTATCAGGAATTTCTTTTGTTCATTATCATTTAGGCCTGGGAATTTGTATTTTCGCGAAACAATATTGGGGCAAAGGATACGGGCTTGAAGCCTTATTAGAAATAAAAGAATTTGTGTTTAATGAGATGGGGATGCATTATATTGAGGCGGGGATGTATAGTCAAAACGCGGCGTCCAGGAAACTCTTTAAAAAGGCTGGATTTGAATGTTATGTAAAAGTTTCCGATAAATATAGATTAGGGGATAAATTTGTGGATGTATTGATGTTTGGATCAGTAAATCCAAATTTTAACGTTGAACTTCTAGAGGGGTAAAAAATGGAAAATTGTCAGAAAAGAAGAATATTGGTTATCGCCGCGCATCCTGATGATGAAGTCCTGGGATGTGGAGGAACGATGGCAAGGCTTGCCAGGGAGGGCAACGAAATATATACGCTCATGATGGGAGAAGGGATTACGGCCAGGGATGAAAAAAGAGATAGACGGTTGAGGCAGAAAGAGCTAAATTTTTTAAAAAAACAGGTTATTTCGGCGAATAAAATCCTCGGCGTAAAAGAAATATTTATTCATAATTTTCCGGATAATCGTTTTGATTCAGTGGATTTGTTGGATATTATTAAAAGGATAGAAGAGGTCAAGAGAAAAATCAAACCGGACATAGTATTTACTCAGCATGAAAAAGATTTAAATATTGACCATCAAATTCTTTATAAAGCTGTTCTTGCCGCGACACGCCCCATAGCCGGCGAAACGGTTAAGGAGGTATATTCGTTTGAGGCTTTATCTTCCACGGAATGGAACTATCCCTTAAATTTTTTGCCGGATGTTTATTTTGACATCAGTGACACCTTGGATATTAAGATCAAAGCTATGGAAATATATAAATCCGAATTGAAAAATTTTTTTCATCCCCGTTCCCTGGAAGGCATTAAATTAAATGCTCGATACTGGGGGATGCGGGTTGGACATAAGTATGTGGAAGCGTTTAAGACAGTGCGGGTGATTAGATAGCCCCGTTAAGAGGATTTTGGCCAATACAATAAAATGAAAAAAGTTAGCAAAGGACATGTTGTGTTTGAATCCCCTGCTCAATGGCACAGGGTGCTTATTAAAATTTACTTGAGTCTGGGGTATAAGGTTTGGGCAATTGAGCCGTTTCATGCTTATCATTATGAGAGGAAGGTGCGGTTTTTTCCATCGGATCATCCGGCGTATATAAACAAATTAATCCAGAAAGGAAAAATCTTTTTATTAAAAGCCAAGGACATGGAGCCCGAAACATTGTTTTTAGCGGCGGCAGATAGAGCGGTAGAAATGATTGATGGCGCTTTCCCGTTTTACAGACATCAACATCGGGATGTGATTGAATATGTAGCCAAGATTTTAAATTTTAAAACGGCGGAAAACATTTTTCACAAACATCTATGCGAGAGATTAGCTGTATTCTATTCAATCAATATGCTGTTACAAAAGGTTGAGAACCTGCTCGCGAACCAACCAATAAAAATATATCTAGCGGGTAATATTGTTAAGTATCGATGCTGCGAAAGAATACTCCGTCAGAGCCGTCAGGATTTTTTTGAAAGCAGGGCCATTCAGTTTGCTGTATTAACACATATTCGTGATATGGCCTTGGTTGTGAAGGAGGGCATTCAGAACATGATCAGGTTATCCGGACAGGCGATGATCAGCGGGCTATTGTCTTTTATAAAATTGAAATCGTATACAGGTGAAAAAAAGAAATATACGTATGGAATGACGATCTTAAGTTCCTCCCGTCAGCTGAATGGAAACACGAGAGGGCCGAATTTTTTTATTGATGATGAAAAAATAAGAAGAGAGGAAGTTGTTTATCTTCCGCTCATTAAACTTAACGCGGAAGAAAGAGAATCCTTAAGCCGATTCCGTAGTGATACCTGTTATTGCGCGTGTAACAAGTGGAGGAATTTTTCCCATTTTAAAGAATGGTGGGGGTTATGGTGGATAAGTTTGCGGCAAAGATGGCCCCAGGAGGGAAATGTTATCCATGAAGCCCTGCGCGCCTTATTTGAATACTTTAAGTGGCAGAAAGTTCTTGACCGAATAGAGATCAAACATTTTATAACGCATTCTGACTTTGGGAATGCAACCATAGCGCGCAACATTCTGCTTCATCAAAGAGGAATTCAAACATGGTATTTTACGGATTCGACTAATTTTCCATTCAATTTTAGAACAAACCAGGATGATGGCCTCATGCGGCAGCCGGCCTGGGGCTCTCTTAATTATGACCATTTTGTGACGTGGAGCAAGGGGCTTGTGGATTATTTTTATTCGCACCAAAATCTTTTTAAGAAAAGTCACATTGTAGGATGTTTATGGGCTAGCGGGATAAAGAATGGAGGAAACGAGCGGATTAGAAAGAATAGCAGGTTTGCCATCGCTGTATTTGATTCGACCTATAGCCGCAAGGGCATTACCTCTTATGAGGAGGGGATTGCTTTTGCTCAAGATATCATGAGACTTTCTAGAGAATATACCGATATAGCTATCGTTTTTAAAGAAAAAAAAGATAGGTGGGTGCATCCACGCCTTGATCCTGTATTGTCAGGGGAACTTCTCAGTATCTATAACCAGATGAATGACTGTTCTAATATCCGCATGCTTTCTCATTCGGCCGATTCGGCACAGATAACTTCCGAAGCGGATATGATTATATCTTTTCCTTTTACGTCATCAACTTTTGAGGCGCTAAGTGCCAATAAACCCGCGATATGGCATGACTCATTAGGATACTATAAGAAAACAATTTATGGGAGGATAGGAGGCGTAGTCACTCATAGTTATGAAGAATTAAGGACAAAGGTATGTGAGATAAGAAACAATAAAGGGCTCTTTAATACCGCTTCTATCTTTCCTGGGTCTCCTTGCATTGACCCATTTTGCGATGGCAAGGCCATTGAGAGATTTAGAGACCTTCTTGTCTCAGAGAATTTAACAACCACGGGAGAAATTTATGACATTGAAAAAGAAGCTAAGAAATAAAAAATTGTCTATAGGATCTTGGATAACTATAGGCGATAATACTATCGCTGAGATTATGTCTAAGGCAGGTTTTGACTGGCTTGCCATTGATATGGAGCATTCCGCTCTGAGCGCGGCTCAATGTCAGGAGCTAGTCAGAGTGATTGATCTTTGCCAGGTTCCCGCGCTTGTACGGGTGGGGGCTAATGACCCATTATTAATAAAACGCGCCATGGATGCGGGAGCTGTTGGAGTCATTGTTCCCATGGTTAATTCGCCAGAAGATGCCAAAAGAGCAGTCAAGGCCGTCAAATATCCCCCTAAGGGGAGTCGCGGTGTTGGCCTTTCCCGGGCGCAAGGGTATGGAACATCTTTTCATGAATACAAAAAATGGCTGGAGGCCGAAAGTGTGGTCATTGCCCAAATTGAACACATTGATGGTGTAAATAATTTAGCTGAGATTATGGAAGTCGAGGGTATTGATGCCCTCATGGTCGGCCCTTATGACCTTTCCGGGTCTCTAGGAATTCCTGGAAATTTTGAGGATCCAAAAATGCTTCAGGCCCTTGAGAAAATTCAAAGAAGTGCTTTAAAGAAAAAAATGCCTCTGGGTTATCATGTTGTTTCTTCCGATCCTAAACTTGTGGAAAAAAAGATTAAAGAAGGTTACACATTTATTGCCTTTGGAGTAGACTTTCTCTTTTTAGGTGATAATTGTCGATCTGGGCTCAGGGTTCTTAATGACAAAAGAATTTAAAGTAGCTATCATTGGGTTTGGAAAGATGGGAAAAATTCGACTGGCGAGTATGGATAAACGTCCAGATATATCCATTGTTGGTATTTGTGAGCCAAGCCCGATGGGTGTTCCAGGAGGCATGTCTGTTTTTCAAGATTATAAACAGTTAATCAACTTAGATCCGGATATTGTTTTTGTGTGTACACCTAATAAATTTTTGCCGGAAATTGTTTGTTTCTTTTTAAATAAGAAAGTGCATGTATTTTGTGAAAAACCGCCGGGAAGACGCAAAGAGGATGTTCAAAAAATGCTTGAGGCTCAAGAAAATAATCCCGGAATTAAATTGAAATTCGGATTTAATCACCGATATCATCAGGCCGTTTTAGACGCTCAAGCCATTGTCGCTAAAGGCCGATTGGGAAAAGTTCTGTGGATGAGGGGGGTTTATGGAAAAGGCGGGGGCCCTCGTTATGATCGCAATTGGAGAAATGACAAAGATATTGCCGGAGGCGGCATCCTAATAGATCAGGGAATACACATGGTGGATCTTTTCCGACTTTTTTGTGGAGAGTTTAATGATGTAAAATCGTTTATCGGGCAATCCTATTGGCCGGGTCAGGTCGAGGATAATGCCTTTGTGTTACTTCGTAATGACGAGGGGCAGGTGGGCGCGCTGCATTCCTCGGCGACGCAATGGCAGTATAAATTTCTCTTAGAGATTTATTTGGAGAAAGGATATATTACCATTCAGGGGATATTATCGTCGACTAAGAATTATGGGGCTGAAACGTTAAAAATCGCACGCTGCGTTTACGATGAGGAAGGTTATCCTTTGCCCAATCCAGAAGAGACAATTTCTTATTACGAAGAGGACCTTTCTTGGGTTAAAGAATTGGAAGAATTTACAACTTGCATTGAAAAAGATGAACCCATCAAAGTTGGGTCTTGCCAGGAAGCCTATAAAACTATGGCCTTGATTGAACAGATTTATCAGGCGGATCCTAAATGGAATAACGGTAAGTATCAAAGGGCGGGGTGTTTATGAAGACAGTTGTCTTAACCAATGATTTAGCTCCTTCGGATATTATCGGGAGTAAATTATATGAGCAGTACGTGAAACTTTTAGAAAAAGACATCAAAACATATTTTTTTGATCCAAAGACATTAGTTGATGTCCCTTGTACGGGGGATAAAAATGGCCAGGGCGTAAATATTTTTGAAAAATTTGGCTTGATGTATCAGAAAAGTACCACCTGCCAGTCGTGCTACGTGAACCCACGGCCTAAAGCTGAGTTGCTCGAACAATTTTACGCGGAGTCTAAAGCCTGTCAATTCTGGCGGGAAGAAACTTTTAAGCTGCCGGACGCGCGGCTGTATTATCTTTGCGGCTCCCGGGCGCAGTGGGTGATGGAATGTGTTGACGAATATTTATCCGGCCCGCTTACGGCATTAGACTATGAAACGAAGTATCCGAATTTGATAACGCATTTAAATGTGGAACGCGCGTTTAATAATATGATTGTTTTTAAGCCAAAATTATATGAGCATATCCATTTGTTACCCAATGATGTTGTCATCGCAAAAGAGTGTAAGGATGTAACTGATCAAGTGGATGTCGTAACAGCTTTTGAAACGATAGAAAGAATGTTTGATCCTAATGTATTATTCTCGGACGCATCGCAATTTTGCCGTCAGGGCGGATTATTATTATTCACAACAGCAAGCTGTACCGGCTTAGAATATCAAGTATTAGGTAAAGACGCCCCCAATCTTAACCCCATTAATCGGATGAATTTATTATCCATTGAAGCCTTAACGGATCATGTCGAAAAAGCGGGATTTGAAATTTTGGAATTAAGCACTCCGGGCCGTCTGGACGTTGATATTGTTAAACAGGTTCTCGTAAAAAATAAAGATTTAAAGGCCGATTCTTTTTGGCGCTATATTTTTGAATCACGTGGTGAAAAAACCTGGCAGGGGCTGCAGAATTTCCTGCAGGAAAATAGATTAAGTTCACACGTACGGATTGCTGCCAGAAAATTGTAGATAGAATTCAATGATTTTAAGGAGATCAATATTATGGAAAACATGATTGCAGAGAATACGATTAAAGAAAGAAAGCAAATGGCGATGAAAGGGAAGTATGTGGAGGTCCCACCCTTTCCCAGAGAAATATTTCTCGATTTGACCTCTTTTTGTAACCACGCCTGCGTCTTTTGTTCAAATCCCCATTTAAAAAATAAAACAACCATGAAGGAAGACATGGTCAAACGGGTTTTACGGGAGGCCTATGATTGTGGTGTCAGAGATTTGGGGCTGTATGCCACAGGAGAATCATTCTTGGTAAAAAACCTGCCTCAGTATATCGCCCTGGCCAAGCGGATCGGATATGAATATCTTTTTATTACAAGTAATGGCGCTCTGGCTACTCCTGATCGCGCGAAAGCAGCGCTCGATGCCGGCCTGGACAGCATAAAATTTTCTATCAGCGCCGGAACAAGAGAAACATATAAAAAGATTCAGGGCAAGGATGACTTTGACAAGGTCCTGGCCAATTTAAGATGGATTTCAGAGTACCGAAAGACGTCCGGCTTAAAATATAGAATATACGTGACGATGGTTTACACGGATACAACCAAAGACGAAGTCAATGTTCTTAAGGAGCAAGTTATTTCTTATATTGATGAATGGGATCCGCATCCTCTGAATAATCAATGCGGCAATATGTATGAAAATAATAAATTGGCGAAGATAGATGCCAACAATCCCCGCGGCCGCGGTACACGGAAAGTATGCTTCCAGCCGTTTAAAAGCTTTACGATTACTCCTGAAGGGTTGGTTTCCGCCTGTGTTCTGGACTACTCCAAAGATCTCATTGTGGCTGATCTGTCGAAAACAACCTTAAAAGAGGCCTGGGAGAATGACATCTACAGAAATTTTCGTAAACGCCATCTGGCCCAGGATTTAAAAGGGATGATTTGCCACAACTGCATGAACAATGCGAATGAACCCGTGACTCCATTGATGCCAGAGCACGCAAGTCATTTTAAAGGGGAAAAATAATGACAAGGAAAGTGAAGGAAAGTTTTAAGGCACATGTCCAAAAATTACAACGCTACCAGACTTCTCTGGGCCGGGATCTCGAGAGGGGTGAGCGTTTGGATCGAAATGAAAAAGTATCTAATTTCTCGGATGAGGTTATGGCCGGCATATTCCATCAATTTAAAAATTTCTCGTTAAGCGCGTCCCCTGACCCTACCGTCCTTTATGAAAAAATTGCCTCGGTCCTTAACATCCAAAAGAATAAGATTTATTTGACTTGCGGCATTACGGAGGGGATCAAAGTGTTGTATGAGACCATTACCAATCCCGGGGACAACGTCATTGTGCTGGACCCAACGTATCCTATGTACATGGTTTACGCCAAGCTTTATCAATTAGATTATCGTCAATTTAGTTATGATAAAGATTGTTTGCCTGATATACAGACACTTTACAAGAATATCGATGCGCGCACGAAGTTTATTATGATCCCCAACCCAAATCTTCCGATTGAAAGTGTTTTTACGGTTGATGAGATCAGGAAAATAGCCGATCACTGCCGGGATAAAGGAATATTTCTGGTCATTGATGAAGCCTATCATTTTTGGGGTGCTCCGACGGTGATTGATCTCATTGATGAATATGATAATCTGATTGTCTTTCGTACTTTTTCAAAGGCATATGGATTGGCCGGTATTCGATTGGGATTTATGGTCAGCCAGGAAGAAAATATCGAATATTTTTCCAAGACACGCTCGCTGGTTGAGTCAAACACACTCTCGATGACCATTGCCGACTATTTTCTTGATCATCCCGAGTTGCGCGATGTTCATGTCAAAGAAGTCAAAGAGGGTGCTCAATACTTGCAGAAAGAATTGACGGCACTGGGATTAAAATGGCACGGCGGCCATGTAACCAATGGGATTCTGATATTTTTAAAGAGCAGGGAGGAGGCTGACCAGATTGTCCTGCATATGCGTAAACAGAAAATTTATATACGCGGTGCTTTTGAGGAACCTTGCCATATCTGCATCCGGGTGAGTTTGGGGCCTAAGGAAATTATGGCCCGGTTTGTTGCGGAATTAAAGGCATGGTTGGCACAAGAGACGACTGTCCGGTGAAAGAATAATGATTATTGTGCGCTCTTTTGAAGAAAGTGATTTAGAGGATGCCTTGGAATTAATCCGAGATTCGGATTCAACCAACCGAACGAAGGAGACTTGGGCTGAGAATAATATGACAGCGATGCTCGCCTTCGACGATCAACAGCTAATTGGGATTATCCCTTTTGAACGTCGGGCCATTGTTCTGAGTCCCGGTGATGAGATCTCCGCCTTGTGGGTCAGCGCTGCCCATGTTAACCCCAAATATCGCAGCCAGGGGATTGGTTCAAAACTGGATCAGGAAATTAAGAAATATTTTTATCCAGAATACAAGGCTGTTTTTGTTGTGCGTGAAGATGAAACAAGCGCTGCTTATCGATGGTATAAAAAACTCGGCTATCACCATTTAATAAATATCGTCTCTTTTAAAAAAGATGTTGAACCCGCAGCAGGTGTCTCCTCAGATTATGTGTTATTAGAGAAGCCCCAAGAATTTAAAGAATGGGGGCCGAGATTAAGAGATTGTTTCCAAAGAAATGTTGGAGGATCCGGCGGTTTCCCGGTGAGGGATCATGAATTTTGGTTGAAAAAATTTAACTTTCATTATTATCGAGAATCTTATAGATATAAAATTCTGGCAAGAATAGAAGAGAACGTTGTCCAGGGATATGCTTTCCTTGGACAAACGAGTTTAAGGGATGGCGTCGACCGCTTTGATATTCTTGAATGGCTTGCCTCTGAAGAGGCCAGAAATGACTTATATCAGGGGATCATGAATTATGCCGCCAGGATAAATTTGAAGGAATTACGCGTACAATGCGCACAGACAGACCCTATGCTCGCCTGGGTAAAAGGTTTAGGGTTTACTCGGCGTTGGCAGACAAACTTGTTGGGGAAATATATTGATTCCGACAAAAAATTTTCCGGTATAGACTGGAAATTTTTTCACATTGATTATATTTAATCATTATTGGGAAAGGTGCGTATGAAGACAGTATGTATCATTCCAGCCCGCATGGAAAGTTCAAGGTTTTATGGAAAGCCTATTAAGAAGATTTTAGGTTATCCCATGATTGAACATGTTTTTCGCAGGGTTAAAACCGCTAAATATATTGATGACATTTATGTCGCGACGTGTAACCAGGAAATAAAAAGCGTTGCCGAAGCGTTCGGGGCAAAAGTCATTATGACTTCAGACAAACATACGAGGGGAACGGATAGGGTTGCGGAAGCCGCATCAAATATTGATGCCGATATTGTCATTAATGTCCAAGGGGATGAACCCCTCGTTGATCCCGAATCGCTGGATAAAGCGATCGACATGATGAGAAATGTTAGTACCATTCAATGTATTAATTTAGTATCGCCAATTTATGAGTGGAACATTTTTATGGACATTAATGTCGTTAAGGCACAAGTCGACGAAAAAAGTAGAGTACTTAAATTTTTCCGCCAGCCTGATGCCGGCTATAGTCAAAAGCTTTTTAAGCAGGGAATAAAGCAGATAGGCATATATCTTTTTAGGAAACCGTTGCTGATGCAGTTTGCTGCATGGGCTGAAACACCTCTCGAAAAACAGATCGGGGTGGATATGATGAGGATTCTTGAAAATGGTTTCCCTATGGACACGTGCATGTCCAAAGATATGGTCAGTGTTGATACCCCGCAAGAGTTAGAAAGAATGGAGCGTTTACTAGAAAAGGACCCCGTATTTCAAAAACTCTTTAAAGGCGCATATCAGGCAAAATGAAAATAATTTTTTTAGCTGAAACTCCCCAAAATATAGTTTCCCCGTTTGCAATTTATAAGCATGACGAGGTTTTGGCCGGGCACGCGGATTACATTAATATTAGGGAAATCATTCAAAATCGCGGTGACGAGTGGCTTGATGAAATCAATAAATCTTTTGCTCGTTTATCAAGCAAATTCCTGCGCTTTACCCGTTGGTGGTGGGTGGCAGGAATGTCCAGGCTTGATGCCAGGCCCTGGGCGCAGGAACAGCTCTTCAAACCACTTTTTTTCGCGAGAGCTTTTTTAGAATGGCTTTCTGTGCATCAAGACGTGGAAGAGGTTTTTCTGATCGGATGCCCCCGCGAGGTTGCTAGCTACCTTAAAGAGTTTAAGGAAGATTTAGTAATGAAAAGAGATAAGCAGTGGACGCCTCGGGTAGTTTCTTTATTCAAATATCTATTTATTGCTGTTTTAAAATTACTTAAAAATGCTGTCCATATTTTAAGGCACCACCTTTTTCGTAAGGCAAGCTTTATTAAATCAGATGTGCTTGTGCTCTATGAATCGGTTACCAATGTTTCTTTAGCCTCTGGCTATAAGTTTCACTACGATGGACTATTCGATGCCTTGAGCGTGAAGAAGAATGTTTCCATCGTTTATGGATGTATTGACAGCGTGTTTTCACCAGTCAAAAATTTTCGTCGGGAGATAGATGAGAAAGTTTTTTTTGTCATTGATAATATTGGCTTCGGGGGATTTCTGAAAAGCATTTTTTTAAATATATATCTGATTTTTTTAACCGGCTGGATTTCTTTGACTAAGAATTCATGTCAGTTTGGTAAGTACGAATCCTTTCATTTTTGGCCTAATTACCTCTTGAACGAATTATCGAGGTCATTTTTTTTAAGTCAAATAGGCAGTTATTATGCTTTAAAAAACATTTTCCGTCGGCATCTCTATCAATGTGTTATTTCGACGTATGAAGAGAAAATGATAGAAAGAGCTGCTCTCTTTTCCTGCCGAGAGGCCGGCATTCCTGTGATCGGTTATACGCCGCATCCGCAGCATTCTTTGGCTTTGTGCCTGCGCAATGTTCATGAGCCGTATGCTCCGAAACCCGACAGATACGCGGTGTGTGGTTCAAAGTACGTTGATTATTTCCTGTCCTGGGGCAATAAAAGCCCTGATTCCATAACCGTCTGGGGGAGCAAAAAATCGTTGAGCAGGGATTTAAAAGTGAAGTCACTCTCTCGAAAAAATCTAAAAGTGCTGGTGCTGATAAGTCATCCCAATGAACTTAAGGTATTCCATTCCTGGCTTCGTGCAGAACAAAGATTAACTTATGGCGTGAGATATTTCTTGCGTATCTATCAGGCGGTCAATAGCAGGATATTTTCTGAAGAAATAAATTCTATGACAGGTCAGTTTAACTGCGTTGAAGAAATTCACGGTGATTTCAAAGAGGATGTTGATGTTTCTGATCTGGCGGTATTTTGTGGTACGAGTGCAGGATTACTCGCCGTTAATTATGGCCTTATATCGATACATCTGGGCTTAGATGATTTTTTTAAAATAAACCCGTGTTTTAATGATTTAAGTTCCATGCTGACGTGCGCATCGGCCGCCCAATTCGCTGATCGTTTGGATGAGGTGTGCGGACTAGATGAGAATTCAATGGGCGAAGTGTATCGTAGACAAAAAGAGTTTGTTGACCAAGTATTCAGCCCTATCCAGGAGCTCACTATTGAGCGAGACATTGTAGCCGCTAACAGGAGGGCATTTGATCCCTGTATCTGCGCAAGTAAATGAGAATATAAAAAAGGGTGAATAATGAAAGAAGCCGTAAAATTTATAAAACAAACAAGATTCGGGCAATGGTTTAAAAGAACTCGGTTCTGTCATTTTTTGAAACAGTCTCAGGGAGATTGGCGTTATCCTTTTTTGATTTTTACCTGGACGCTGGCTGACTTCCTTGTCCCTCGACGAAGAGTGGTGGTCGATCATGTTTCATTCACACTTCCTTGTAATAACTGGGTCACTCATTTTCGCTGGTATTTGTTTAAGAATAAAGAAGAAGAGGTGCGTTATTATATCGATCGTTATGTTCAAGAGGGAGATACCTTTTTTGATATTGGCGCCAATATAGGAGTTTTTTCTGTTTATACGGCTAAGCGTTTTGCCAGCATTTCGTGTTTTTGTTTTGAGCCTGAATATTCAAATTTACAAATGTTAAAAGAAAATGTTATTACCAATAAAATTCTTCACAAAGTAACTATTTATAGTGTGGCTATTGGTAATGTTATTGGCTTAAGCAGGCTTAATCTGCAAGATTTGACGTCAGGTTCGGCCTCACACACTGAAAGTAAAGAAGCCATCAAAACAACGCAAGAAGGATATCCCGTCGTATGGTCTGAAGGTATTATGTCAGTGACTCTGGATTACATTTGTCAGGAATTAGGAATTGTTCCCAATGCTCTTAAGATTGATACTGATGGCAACGAAGATAAGGTGTTGCAGGGGGCTGTTAAAACCCTTCTGGATGAACGATTGCGCAGCCTTGTTCTGGAAATGCCCGACGATAAAGAGAAAGAGCTTTATTGCCGCCAGATGCTTGCTGCCGCAAAATTTGATTTGGAATGGTCTGACAAAGAAAAAACACGTAACCAAATATGGGTAAAAAAGACAAAATAAAAGTATTCATAGGGCCTTCGAGTTTTGGGGCAGAAGACCAAAGGCCATTGATCTGTTTAAAAGACGCAGGCTTTGAGATTATCAAGAATTCTTATAAGCGGCGGTTGACCAAAGAAGAATTATTAAAATTTTTAACAGATGATGTGGCAGGGCTTATTGCCGGCCTGGAAACCATTGATCGAGAAGTTTTAGAGAAAACAAATCTCAAGGCAATTTCACGCTGTGGGGCAGGAATATCGAATGTTGATCTTGAGGCGGCCAAGGAATTTGGGATAAAGGTTTGTTATACGCCTTTTGGTCCGACAACGGCCGTCGCTGAACTCACTGTCGCGGCATTACTTAGCCTTTTAAGATCAGTGCATATAATGAATAGTGATTTACATCGCGGTCAATGGACAAAAATAACAGGCCATCAACTCGAAGGTAAAACCGTTGCTATTGTTGGATTTGGCCGCATTGGAAGAAAGGTGGCATCATTGCTTGCGTCTTTTGGGGTCAAAATTCTTGCTGTGGATATGAATTCAGCTGAGATGGTCGATGGTGTAAAATTCTGTTCACTTAAGAAAGCCGTTGCTGAGGCTGATATCATTAGTGTGCATATAAGCGGGAACGAGGAAGTCATAGGAAAGAATGAATTTGAACTTATGAAAGAAGGGGCTTTTTTGCTTAACGCCGCCCGCGGGGAAGTTATTAACGAGGATGCTTTAATTCAGGCCTTAGAAAGCGGGAAAATTAAGGGAGCATGGCTTGATCTTTTTGTTAACGAGCCATATTCCGGACGTTTGCAGAAATACCCTCAGGTCCTTTTGACTCCTCATGTTGGTTCGTATACGGTGGAAGGCCGCGCGAACATGGAAATGGATACGGTCCATAATTTAATAGCCGCCTTTCAAGAGATAGTACAATCATAATCAAAACTACGGGAGAATTTATGGAAGAGAATACTTTAATCGCTAAATTAGAAGCTGACATCAAATATCTTAACGAATTTGAGAAAAACCGTCCCCATCAAGATTTCGGCGATTGGGAAGCCCGATTCAAATCTGAGACGGCGAAGCTCCTTAATAATGACCTGACAATTAACACCTGCAATCTCCGCAATTTTCGAGGCCTGCAGATTTTCGTTAGTGATTGGCCGTGCGCTAAGTTAAAAAATTTTTATCATGACAGCAAATTATGGTTTTCCTTCAAACATTTCATAAACCATTTTCTAGGCACTCAGCGAGGAGGAATACAAGAGGCGATGGATGGATTTAAAACCATCGAAGAGAAAAAATATATTCATTGGCTTGATAAATATCCTTCCCCGGAGATTGGCCGGCCTTTGCACGTTCATTATCGACAATATCGCTTTACTCGGCGCTATTTGTGGAATATTTATCTTTTCGCTTTAAGCATAGAATCGCTTGGAAAGAAACTGGAAGATGCTTTCATCGGTATGGATATAGGATGCAGTTATGGAACATTTTCCAGTCTTTTAAAACAGGCTTATCCTCAGAGCCGCCATATTCTAGTGGATATGCCTGGGCAATTAATTTTAGCTCATTATTATTTAGCAAATTTTTTCCCCGATGCTAAAATCGCTGGATTTAGTGAAGTCGGAGAAGCTAAAAAGATCGATCGTGAATTTGTTAAGAAATATGATTTCGTTTTATTGCCTACTTCAATGTATTCAATGATCCAAGCCGATACGGTTGATTTTGTAACTAACTTTGCTTCTCTCACAGAGATGAGCCGTGAATGGTTTGATAGTTACTTAACATCCCCAGCATTCAAATCCGCGCAATTTTTCTTTACGGTGAACAGGTATGACGCCTCGCCTACTTACCAAAGCGGGATCACTATCTTAGATTATCCTTTGAAGGAATATGAGCCTATCCTCATGGGTACTTGTCCAATATTTCCGTGTTACTACCTGCGGAAATTTATATTTTTTAATAAACGCGTGATGTATCCTTCGCAATTTTTTCAGTTTATTGGCAGGCGCAATGGAAAGAACTGAACTCCATACATATTTATCGATTGCTAAAGAAGCCGCCTTTTTGGCTGGTAATTTTTTATTCGAGCGCAGTCAAGCAATCCTGAAGGTTAATTTTACCAAAGGCAAGGATATAAAAATAGCCGCTGATGTCAATTCGGAAGAGATTATTTTCAAACATTTAAGGGAACATTCTCCATTCTCGATCCTTTCAGAAGAAAAAGGATTTCTGCCAAGAGAGAATAAAGAGTATATGTGGATAGTCGATCCTTTAGATGGGACCATGAATTATTTAAGGAATATCCCTCTATGTTGTGTTTCCATAGGCCTATGGCATAAAGATAAGTCTTTGCTGGGGGTTGTTAATAATTTTAATACGAATGAATTATATTCCGGGATAGTGGGTGAGGGGGCATGGTTAAATGATGTCGGGATAACCGTCAGTGATACTCGTCAAAAGGAAGAGGCTGTGTTGTGCGCAGGATTTCCCGTTCATACGGATTTTTCGCCAGATGCCCTTAAAAATTTTATTGAGGACATTCGCTTGTATAAAAAGATTAGAATGATAGGTTCTGCCGCTCTTTCTATTTGTTATGTTGCCTGTGGAAGGACAGAGGTTTATTACGAAAAAGATATAATGCTTTGGGATGTTGCCGGTGGTATCCCTGTTGCTTTGGGGGCAGGAGGAGAGGCTCATTATAACATTACGCAACGAGAATATTCATATAATGTGCATATTTCTAACGGGAAATTCGGCAAAACTCTAAATTGAAGTTGACTAATTGAGACGGCCATGATAAATTTATCATTCCTGTCTTAGGATGACAAAAGTCAAAAAATAGGAGGCACACAAATAATATGAGCCGCAAAGCTAATAAAATATTCGATATCACAATCATAGGCGGCCTAGGCCACGTTGGGCTTCCGTTGGGATTGTCATTTGCCAACAAGGGATTAAAAGTTTGTCTTTATGATGTGGATGAGGAAGTTGCCGGCAGGGTTAAGAACGGCGTGATGCCATTTATCGAATACGATGCGGAGCCAATTTTAAAAAAAGTTCTTAAAAACGGCTGCCTTCAAATCTCTTTGGACCCAAAAGTTATTTCTTCGGCCCATTATGTTGTTATTACCATCGGGACGCCGATTGATAAATACCTCAACCCTGAAACACGCGTTTTTCTCAATGTTATCGCGAGTTTTAAAAAATATTTTCATGTGGATCAAACCTTAATCGTTCGCAGTACGGTTTATCCGCACACGTGTCAACAAATCTTAAAATTGCTTGGAGAAAATAAAAAATGGCGCATTGCCTATTGCCCTGAAAGAATCGTGCAGGGGTATTCTATTCGAGAATTAGTCGAGCTCCCGCAGATTATTTCGGGTTTAAATAAAGAGGCTCTTGAAGACGCGGCGAAATTATTCAGCGTTCTTTCCCCAAAGATTATAAAAACTTCCGTTGGCGAAGCGGAGTTGACTAAACTTTTTTCCAATGCCTGGCGTTATATTCAATTTTCAATTACCAATCAATTTTATATGATTGCGCAGAATTTCGGAGTTGATTACGACCGCGTGCGTCGGGCTATGATGGAAGGATACGGCCGCGCAGCGACCCTGCCCACGCCCGGGTTCGCCGCTGGGCCGTGCCTTTTAAAAGACACGATGCAGCTTTCCGCTTTTTGCGGCAATGAATTTATTTTAGGGCACGCGGCCATGATGATTAATGAAGGCCTGCCTAATTTTATTGTCAAGAATTTAAGCAAAAAACACGAGTTAAGCAAGGCCCGGGTGGGGATTTTAGGAATGGCATTTAAAGCCGATATTGATGATGTCAGAGACTCGCTTTCTTTTAAATTGGGAAAAATCTTAAGATTTCAAGGCGCGACCGTTTATTATTCCGATGAATACGCGAAAAACCCTGATTTTATTTCTAAAGAAGAATTGATCAGAAAAAGTGATATTGTCGTTGTGGCTGTTGCGCATTCAGCTTACAGGGGCATGGTTATTCCAGAGAGGATCGATCTTGTGGATTTGTGGGGGATTATTAATAAAACAAAGTCAGTTTAGGGAAGGCAACAACAAAAATATAAATGTCTTTTAATCCCAAGAATATTCTGCTTACAGGAGCCTCAGGCCAGCTGGGGCGGGCTATTTGCCGTTCGGGAAAATTTAAGAATATTCTTACGCCAACACGTATTGAATTGGATCTGACGCAATCTAATTCGATTCGAAAATATTTTGAAAATCATAATTTTGATGCCGTGCTTCATGCCGCGGCTTTAGCGCGAGTTGAACAGTGCCAGAAGGAACCTGCCAGAGCCATTGAAGCCAATTTAATGGGGACATGTAATTTGGTTTTAAATGTTTTAGAAAAGGAAAAAAAAATAAGGCGGCTTATCCGATTTATTTATATCTCGACCGATGGTGTATATGCTAGCCCCAAGGGGCATCATTCTGAGGAAGATGCAACCATCCCTTACAATATCTATGGCTGGACGAAATTGGGCGCCGAGTGCGCTGTCAATGCGCTTACCAATTTTTCTATTATTCGCACGAGATTCTTTGATTCTCAGAATATTAAGTACAATCGATATGCAACGGATAGTTATACCTCGAGCCTGCCGGTTGAGGAATTGGTTAGCAATATTAACAGGCTTCTTAATTCGGATTTCGTGGGAACGATTAATATTGGCGGAGAACGTAAATCAGATTACGAACGTTTTAAAATCCATAAACCCTCTATTCAACCCTGTACGATTGAGGATATTCTCAAAAAAGCAGTTTCCCCGTTATCACGAGATGCTTCATTAGATTGTCGTCTCTGGAAGAGTGTTGTGAAGAGCCAAAAATAATGACACTAAAACTATCCATTTTAATGCCGGTCCGCAACGAGGGAATGAATTTAAAGATTATGCTGAAAATTTTAAAAGCGACGATCGATATCCCTCATGAGCTTTTAATTGTTTATGACAGTTTAGATGATAACAGTATTCCGGTTATTGAAGAAATGCGGTCATTTTATCCCGCGTTAAAGCCTGTTTATAATAAGTTAGGACGGGGAGTCACCAATGCTATTAGAGCCGGCGTGCAGGCCTCCCAGGGAGACTATGTTTTTGTTATTTCGGCCGATGATATTGGGCCGGTTCTTACCATTGAAGATATGGTTTCACTTATGGATCAAGGCTGCGATCTGGTGAGCGCCACACGCTATGCCCATGGCGGGCGGGTCCTGGGTGGTGCCTTTTCCAGCCGGCTATTTTCTCGTTTGGCTAACCGGCTTTTTTATTGGATTTCAGGGACCACGCTCACTGATTCGACAGTGGGCATTAAAATGTTTCGTCGCTCTTTATTTAATGATCTTAAATTGGAGACCAATGTTGGATGGTCGGTAGCTTTTGAGCTCGCGATTAAATCTCAACTTAATGGTTTCAAACTGGGAGAAGTTCCTATTATATCAATTAATCGTTTTTATGGAGGGAAATCAAGTTTTAGATTATGTTCCTGGGTTATTCAATACAGCAAATTATTTTTATGGGGAATTAAGAATTTATATCTATCGGGTAAATTAAAGCCGCAAGCGACCATACGTATTCCTCAAGGAATGCAGTATAAACGTCAAAAATGAAATCTAAAAAATTTTTAGTCACAGGGGGAACGGGATTTATTGGGCGAAATCTTGTGCGCCGATTATTGGCAGGGGGTTATGAGGTACGTGTGCTTGATAATGATTTTCGAGGCAAGATAGGGACTCTTAAAGATATTGAGAAAGATTTGGAATTTGTCCAGGGAGATATCCGGGACCCTGAAATTGTTCAAAAGGCTTGCCAGGGCATAGATGCTGTCTGCCATCTGGCTTATATTAATGGAACAGAATTTTTTTATTCGATGCCCACTTTGGTGCTGGATGTCGGAGTCAGAGGAATGATTAATATTATTGATGCGTGTCTTAAAGAAGGGGTCGGGGAGCTCATGCTGGCTTCCAGTTCAGAAGTTTATCAGACAGCGCCTATCCCCACGGATGAGCGTGTTGGACTATCTATTCCGGATCCTTTAAATCCTCGATATTCCTATGCTGCCGGAAAAATCATCAGTGAAATCATGGCCATTAATTACGGCCGAAAAGAATTTAAGCGTGTTCTTATTTTTCGTCCGCATAATGTTTACGGCCCTGATATGGGCTTGGAGCATGTTGTCCCGCAGCTTGTACTGCGCATGCGTAAACTTATCCAGGAATCACCGGTGGGGAAGATTTTATTTCCTATTCAGGGGACAGGGGAGGAAACCCGATCTTTCATATATATTGAAGATTTTATAGAAGGATTAATGCTCGTCTTAGAGAAGGGTGAACATTTAGGGATTTACCATATTGGGACCGAGGAAGAAATAAGTATTAAGAATGCAGCTTTGGCTGTTGCCCGTTATTTTGGCCGGGAGATTGAAATTATTCCTGGTAATTCAGTTATCGGAGGAACCAAACGTCGGTGTCCAAACGTCGCTAAGATTCGCGCCCTCGGATTTAAGCCGCAATATACGTTTACCCGAGGATTATCGTTGACAGCGCGCTGGTATGAACAGCAATAAAAAAAGTAGAATTATTGACTTTTAACATAGGAGGAGGAGCAAGCATGGCAGGTACATCTGTTAAATTAACCGTCGGAACAGGGACAAGCGCAACGGTAGAACGTTGTCAGATTTGCGATTTTGATAAATTAGAGAACATTTTATTTTTGGGATATTTACCGCCGGTCAATAAAATGTCGAACATAGGGGATTTTCCTAAAGAACAGCCCAGTTATCCGGCGCTTTTGTTAAATTGTCCGCGGTGTCAATTGGTTCAACTGGGGCTGATTGTGGATCCGCAGGTTCTTTTTCCTCCTGAATACCCGTATACCAGCGGCACTACAAAAGTGTTAAGGGATAATTTTGTTGAACTTTATCAGGAGTGCCGTCAATTAATTCCTTTAGATAAGAAAGATTTGATTGTAGATATTGGTTCTAACGATGGGACGCTTTTGAGCAATTTTGTCCAAAATCATCGGGTGCAGGGGATCACCCCTGAAGAAATCGGAAATCTTGCCCGGCAAAGAGGTATTCCGACTCTTATATCTTATTTTAATCGCCAGGCTGTGCAAGATGTCCTTCAGAATCAAGGCCAGGCCAAAATCATAACGGCGACCAACGTGTTCGCCCATATTGAGCATATCCATGAAGTTGTTGAGAATGTCCTGGATCTCTTATCTGAAGATGGCGTTTTTATTTCTGAATCGCATTACCTTTTTGATCTTTTAGAAACGTTGCAGTATGATACTATCTATCATGAACATTTAAGGTATTATTCGGTGCACAGTTTGAAATACCTTCTGGAGAAACACGGCTTAGAAATATTTCATGTCAAAAGCATTCCTTCTCACGGAGGTTCTATTCGTGTCTATGCGGCCCATCGAGGAAAATATCCTACTCAAGAGTCTGTCCAAAATTTTCTTAAAGCCGAAGCCCGGAAAATAGAAGAAGGCAATCAGTTCCATAATTTTAAAGAAAAAGTGGTTCACGCAAAGCTGGCTTTACTTGCCCTGTTGTTAGAGATTAAAGAGCGAGGAAAAAAGATTGTCGGCATTGGCGCCCCTTCGAGGGCCAGTACACTGATTAATTATATTGGCATTGATGACGGAATCCTGGATTGCGTTTTCGAAATCAAGGGTTCCTATAAAATTGGAAAATACATTCCGGGCACGTTAATTCCCGTGCAGGAAGAGTCAGAATTATATCGAGATCAACCGGATTATGCCATATTGCTGTCCTGGCATATTGCGGAAGAATTAGCCCCTAAAATTAAGCAAAAAGGTTTTAAGGGAGATTTTATTATCCCTTTGCCGAAGCCAATGATACTTTATAATGCGAAAATATAAGGATTCATCAGATGAACCTGGTCAGTCAAAATAAAGAAGAAGAAATAAGTTTTTTTGACTCGTTTACGGAACATATGGCTTATGAAGTTTTTACTGAGTATGGCTATAATCGGATTGTCGACACTTTTTTAAGCTTGGGAGGAAAGCAATTCGTCGGTCAGCGAAGGGTCGTTGATTTAGGTTGTGGAACTGGAGCGTTAACCGAACGGTTGTCTAAAAGGCTTAATGTTGAATTATTTGGCATTGATATTTCACCTAATTCTATTCGCATCGCCCAGTTAAAAAATTATAAGATAAAATATTTAGTTGGGGATATATCCAATCTTCAAATACAAGATGAATCTTTCGATGTGGTTATATATTCGGGAGTTTTACATCATTTCCTTAATTTTGAACCCTGCCTTCGCGAGGGATTTCGTATTTTGAAAAAAGGGGGATGCCTATTATCGTTTGACCCGCATATTAATAATCCTTTCATGTGGCTTTATCGCCATCCTTCATCACCATTTTTTTCTCAGGTTGGAAAAACAAAAAATGAACAGCTCCTCGGAGAGTTACAACTCAGGTCTTTTTTAGAAAAGGTGGGATTTGTGGACATAAATATATACGCTTTGAGTGGCATTACGTTTAAATATATAGAATCTAAGGGCGGAAGGCTGATGCTACCTTTTTATAATGTCTTAGAGTATTTTCTGGGGAAGCTGCCAATAGCACGTAAATATGGTTCATTCATAATTTGTCATGCCAGGAAGCCAGAAGTATAAATAGTAGGAAAATCCGCAAGCATAAATCCAGGCTAAATTTTTTTGACGTGTTGGATAAATTTATCAATTAACGGACAGAAAAATTGAATGGAGAAGAAAATGGGAAAGAAATGGGCACTTACAACGGCGGTTTTGATTATTTTGATTTTGGCGAGTTATCCCTTAAAGTTTATTCATTTCAATGATCCTTACTTCGGAGCATATTTATCTCGGCAGCTTCAAACGATGTCAACGATCGACGCTTACGCGGCCCAGGGAATTGATTTTGTGCATCCGCGGTCGAATCATGCCGGCTGGCCAGGTTATCTCCTTCTTGAGTTTCCGATTTTTCAAGCTATAGCAGCACTGGTTTCTCAAGTTACTGAGAATCCTTTGGTAACAACACGGATGCTTAATCTTATTTTTGGAACGCTAAGTATTTTTCTCGTATATGGAATAAGCCGGTTTTGGTTTGACCGCAGGGTTGCCTTTTACAGTAGTCTGTTTTTCGCGTGGGCGCCTTTAAATATCATGTTTCATCGCTCCACGATGATTGATGTCTCCTGCGTATTTTTCGCGTTGGCCAGTCAATTGATTTTGATGCATTGGTTTGTTCAAAGAAGGTGGTGGCTGGGCGTTTTGTTTTTTGTAACAGGTGCTTTATGCGTTTTGATTAAACCACTCTATTTTTCCCCCGTTATTGTCTTACTTGTCATTCAATTGATCCTTGAGTCTCTGCCCTTTAGTTGGAAAAGATTAGGGACAAGCATTGGTCGTCATGGCGCTATTTTTTCTTCTTTATTGTTGATAGGCGGGCTCCTGATTTATTGGCTCGCTATAAGCTTGCCCAAGGGTCCAAGCAACGGCATTTTTGACCTTTTAGGTTCCTCTGTCCTGTTAAAGCCGCAGTATTATTTGAAGTTTTTGCACCGGCTTATGGAACATTATGTAACGCCATTTAATGCGTTATTGTTGATGGCCGGGATTTTTTTGTTATTTCAGAAGGATCGAAGGACTTTGCGGATACAACTTCTCGCTGCTCCTCTTGTGTATTATACAATATTCGCGAATATCAACTTGCCGCATAGTTATTATTCTTTAATTATGATTCCTTATTTTTCGATTATTACAGGATATGGGGCGCGGTGGCTTGAGGAAATACTTCAAAGAGAGGGGATTGCCAAAAATATTTCGATTTCTCGGCTATTCATTGCTGGCATTTCCATATTTACCTGCGCGTTGATGTTTTTACGCGGATGGACATCTTCCATGGTTTTGCCTCAGCAACGCTATGCGCAAATGGCTAAAGAAGTGGGATCGCGTCTTGAACCCATGAATTACGCGGTTGTTTATGTCAACTTTCAAGGAGATTTTGCCCTCTGGGAATATCTAAGAAACCAGCCAACCCTTTATTTGAAATCTTTTTTTAAAGATATTAGCGAAGAGGAGATGAAAATCAAGGACTCGGACTCTCCCTTAGTCCGTTCAGCCGTTCTTTACGCCTTAAAACAATATGGCCGCATGGATTATGCGTATTCGATCGATGAAATCAAAGTTAACGAAATGATCATTCAAAATTTTAAAGGCCACTTGCGTTATGTCCTTTTTTATTTGTTTGATAAGAAGGGAATTGAAGAGAAAATGAGGCCTATCGGCGGGCGCTTAATCTATGAATCCAAGGATTGGATGGTTTATGATTTGGCTTTAGAAAAATAAAAATGAGAGATCCTTTAGTTACAGTCTTAATGGCACTTTACAATGGAGGGGAGTATCTTAAAGAGACGGTGCGGAGTGTTTTGAATCAGACGTACCGTAATTTCGAATTCTTAATTGTCAACGATTGCAGCACGGATAATTCGCTTGCCGTCATCGAATCGTTTCATGATGAGCGTATAAAAGTTCATACCAATGAGAGGAATCTGGGACAAACACCATCCTTAAACGCTGGCCTGGCATTAGCCAGGGGGGAGTATTTCGCTCGAATGGATGGCGATGATCTTGCGCTTCCTCAATGGCTTGAAGCGCAATTAGATTACATACAGAAATATCCTCAGCACAGTGTTGTCAGCAGTTACGCTGTCGCGATTGATGAAAAGAATCGAATTAAGAAATTGTATAAACCTCCGCAAGATAGGCAGAATATCATTTTACGTTCCCTGATTACTCCGCCGATTCACCATGTTGGTTCCATTTTTAAGAAGAAGGATATTATTGACAATGGCGGATACGATAATCGATATGTATACGCGGCGGATTACGAGCTTTGGGAGAGACTGATTAGAAATAATCTTCAAATTACAACGAATCCCGAAATCCTTGTAGCCATTCGTGAACACGGACGCTCCGTCAGTCGATCCGAGCACGGCCGGCGTGACCTTGAAGAAATAAAAGAACTTGCCGGGAAAAATATCAGTCAATTTGTAGATATAAGATTTTCGGAGGCTGAAATCAGCCTGTTTTGCCGCGCCAATTATGATGAAGGCAGCTTGACGGATGCCGAATTTGAGACGGCCGTTGACATAACTCAAAGGGTATATGGAAATTTAGCGCCAGCTTTAAATATAAAAAGTAAGAAAAAAGAGCAATGGAGCCGCCAGCGCTGCCTGACCATTTATTTAAAAAGAATTTTTAGCTTTATCGATCGCGGGGATTATAATGCTGTACGGGCGCTTTCTCAAAAAGCCATGAAAGGATTTGGGCCGTTAAGTCCATTGATAATGTTTTGGGGAACGTCTTTATTAGGCGGGATGGTATTAAAGTTTATCCCAGGGTTTTATAATAAAATGCTCAGGCGAAAAGCCCGCCTTGAATTAGGCGCTCAATTAAATGGCGGGATGTTTCATTGAGCCACGTTAAGTGGAAGGTGGATTTATGAACTGGACGCAAAAAAAAGTTTTGATTACTGGCGCGGATGGTTTTATTGGAAGCCATTTAGTAGAAGAACTTCTTAGGAAAAACGCGAAAGTCAGGGCGTTTGTCTATTACAATTCATTTAACAGCTGGGGATGGCTGGACAGTCTGCCGAAGTCCAGTTTAAGAAAAATTGAAATTTTTACTGGCGATATCAGGGATCCGAATGGTGTGTTGGAAGCTGTTAAAGGGGTTGATATTATTTTTCATCTAGCGGCATTGATTGGCATTCCCTTTAGCTATCACTCGCCGGATAGTTACGTGGATACAAATATTAAGGGGACCTTAAATATCTTGCAGGCGGCACGGAAAATGAATGTTGAAAAAATCATTCACACCTCAACCAGCGAAGTTTACGGCACGGCCCAATACACGCCTATCGACGAAGGGCATCCCATTAATCCGCAGTCACCCTACGCGGCCACCAAATCGGCGGCGGATAGTCTCGCGTTATCTTTTTATAAATCTTTTAATCTTCCTGTAACGATTATTCGTCCATTCAATACATTTGGGCCGCGGCAGTCGGCCAGGGCGATTATTCCGACGATTATTTCACAAATTTACGCTGGAGAAAAAAATATTAAACTGGGAAATTTAGACGCTACACGCGATTTTAATTACGTAGAGAATACGGTGGATGCTTTTGTTAAACTCGCTCAAGCCAAGGGTACAAGCGGTGAGGTTTATAATGTAGGCAGCGGCCAGGAAATATCCGTTTATGATTTAGCTCAGCTAATTCAAAAGATTATTAAGAAAAAGGTGCGTTTTATCACTGAACAGAAGAGAATACGTCCCCAAAAGAGTGAAGTTGGCCAATTGATTTGTGACGCGGCAAAGATTAAGAAGGCATGCGGATGGAGTCCAAAAAAGGATTTAGAAGAAGGGCTTACCCTTACTTGTCAGTGGATTAAAAAAAATATTAATACTTATAAACCAGAGCTGTACAACATTTAGAAAAATGCGAAAAATACAGGCCATTATCTTAGCCGGTGGACAAGGATCACGTCTGCGGCCCTACACAACGGTTTTGCCCAAGCCTTTGATGCCCGTGGGAGAATTTCCTATCGCCGAAATTATTATCCGGCAGCTAAAGGCGATCGGCCTTACGAATATTGTGATGTCAACGGGGCATTTAGCGGGTCTGATTGAGGCCTATTTTAAGAATGGCCAGCAGTGGGGAGTCAAAATTAAGTATGTTATGGAAGATCGCCCGCTGGGGACAGCGGGGGCGATTAAATTAATTCCAAACCTTGAAGATCATTTTTTAGTGATCAATGGGGATGTCCTCACGGATATGGATTTCTCTCAAATGCTGCGATATCATAAGAAGCAAAAGAATTTCGCGACGATTGCTATAAAGGAGAGAACGGTTAAAACAGATTTTGGGGTCATATTGAAAGGCAAAAGAGATGAATTGGTTGATTATATCGAAAAGCCAGAGCATAAATCTTTTGTCAGTATTGGCGTTAATGTCCTTAATAAACAGTGCCGGGAATATATTCCAGGCCTTGAAGCCATGGGGATGCCCGAGCTTATGTTAAAAATGAAGGCCGCCGGAAAGAGAGTAGGTTGTTTTGAAACCAAGGATATGTGGTTGGATTTAGGCCGCCTGGAAGACCTGGAATTGTCCCAAGAAGTGTTTTTAAAAAATAGGAATAAATTTTTTGTTCAGTGACATCAATGTTAAAGAAAAAAATTTTGATCACAGGTGTCCATGGATTTATTGGCCATGCCCTCTGGCAGTATCTGCATAAAAAGCAAAAGAATTTTGAGATATTTGGACTTACTTCTCAAGAGTTTTCTGCCTCAGGCCGATTGTTGCATTGTGACTTAAGGTTTCCTGATAAAATTAAATCGGCGCTTCAAAGAATCCGTCCCGACTATATTTTTCACTTTGCGGGCGGCCGCTCCAAAAATCAAAAAGAGCAGATTCGGTTAAATTGCCGCTTGACCAAAAATTTATTTGAAACGATAAAAACCATCAAGAATTTTTCACCACGGATTATTGTCCCGGGGTCAGCGGCTGAATATGGGATTCCAAAAGCAGGCAGATTGATTCAAGAGAATGATCCGCTCCATCCTGTATCCGCTTATGGAAAGGCAAAACGACGTCAAACACAAATGGTGTTACAGTATGCCAGGCAGGGCTTTGACGTGATTATTGCGAGAATTTTTAATATTTTAGGAGAGGGAACGCCTGCAAGACTGGCCGCCGGCAATTTTGCCTGTCAAATCGCGATGATTGAAAAAAGGCAAAGACAGCCCGTGATTCAAACGGAATCGCTGGCGGGCGGGCGAGATTTTTTGGACATTGAAGACATTTGCGCGGCGGTCTTTTGTTTGATGAAGGATGGGAAATCAGGCGAAATCTACAATATCTGTTCGGGTAAAAAAATAGTAACAAGAGAACTCCTCAAGCGGCTTAGGGCGCTCTCAAAGGTCAAAAATATTACGACCCAAGAGAATGAAACCAAGAATTCATCCGCATTTGATGTGATTGGATCTAACGCCAAAATAAAACTTCTCAAGCGCTGGCGGCCCAAAGTCAGTTTAGAGCAAAGTTTGAGAAACACGTTAGAAACGTATCGATCGTCCGCCAAAGGCGGATCCCTGCCTGACCGGCAGGCAGGCGCCTCTGGTGGACAATGAAAATTTTAGTCGCCCATAATTATTACCGTACTCCCGGGGGAGAAGACGCGGTTTTTAGATCCGAATGTGAACTTCTTAAAAATTTTGGCGAAGAAGTTATTCTGTATGAACGAAGTAACGCTGAATTGGATGCCTTCTCAGGCTTGAGGAAATTTAAATATCTTTTTTCTTTAGGATATTCACGAAAGACATACAATGAAATACGCGCGTTAATAAAAAAGTTTAGGCCGGATGTCGCTCATTTTCATAATATTTTTTTTATGATTACCCCTGCCGCTTATTTTGCCTGTAAGGACGAAGGGGTCGCGGTTGTTCAAAGCCAGCATAATTTTAGGCTTCTGTGCTCCAACGCTTTATTTTACAGAAATAACAAGCCCTGCGAGGATTGTTTGCGTAAAAGTTTATGGGAAGGGGTTCGGCATAAATGTTATCGGGGGTCAAGGCTGCTGACTGCTTTTATAGCCTGGGCCATTGATAGGCATTGGAAAAATAAGACATGGATAAATAAAGTAGACATGTATATTACCGCCGCGGACTTTACACGACAAAAATATCTTCAAAAAGGGATCCCTCAAGAAAAAATAGCCATAAAACCTCATTTCCTGAGCAAGGATCCAGGGAAACGGAATGGCGATAAATCTTACGCCCTTTATGTGGGACGATTAAGCCAGGAAAAAGGCGTGGATGTTCTGATTGAAGCCTGGAAATCATTGAAAAATATTCCGCTTAAAATTGTTGGGCATGGGGATCAATGGAATCAGTTGAGGGAATTAGCAAAAAATAATTCAGATATTGAATTTTTAGGCCGCCTCCCCGAGCAGGAATGTGAAAAGTATCTCAGGGAAGCACGCGTTCTTGTTATCCCTTCTGTTTGCTACGAAAGTTTTCCCAGGATTTTAGTTGAGGCCTACGCTCATGGCCTGCCGATTATTGCCAGCCGTTTAGGAAGCCTTGCTGAGCTTATTATCGATGGCAAAACGGGTTTATTATTTGAACCAGGAAATGCCCAGGATTTGGCGCAAAAAATACGAGTTTTGGCGGATGATAAAAATAGGCGTTTGGCCATGGAAAAAGAAGCGCGATTGGAATATGAACAGAAATATACTCCAGAGAAGAACTATAAACAACTGATGGCCATTTATAAACAAGCTATTGAGGCGGCGCGATGACATTTTCTATTATTATTCCAGCTTATAACGAAGAGGAGTCGATTAAATCGATTATTGAAAGGACAGAAAAAGCACGCTCCCATATTATCCGCAATACTTTTGTCGATGAGGTTGAGATTATTGTTGTTAATGATGGTTCAACTGATAAAACCAAAGAATTTGCTCAGCAATATGAAGGTATTAAATTAATCTCCTATGAAAAAAATAAGGGATATGGAGCCGCTATTAAATTAGGGTTCGAGAAAGCCCAGGGCAATATTTTAGGCTTCTTAGATGCCGATGGGACGTGTGATCCTTTATTTTTTTCCACGCTCATTAATTCTTTGGTCAAGAATGAATCGGATATTGCCATAGGTTCTCGTTTAGGCTCTCTGAGTCGAATGCCAAAAATCCGCAGACTCGGGAATAAGATATATGTCACGATTATTAATTTTCTTGGAAACGTTAGCATCACCGATAGCGCCAGCGGCATGCGAGTTTTGAAACGTAAAGCCCTGGCAGATCTCTATCCTCTTCCCGATGGGATGCACTTTACCCCGGCGATGAGCTGTAAGGCCCTGATGAACGGAAAGTTGAAAATTATTGAAGAACCAATGGAATACAAAGAAAGAGAAGGGAGGTCTAAATTAAGCGTTATAAGGGATGGGCAACAATTCTTAAAAACGATTATAGAAATTTCTTTGTATTACAAACCTTTAAAATTTTTCTCTCTTCTTGGAGGCCTATTAATTATGGCGGCCCTAGTTTATGCTATTGACCCTATCAGGTACTACTTAGTTTACCACCGCATTGAGGAATTCTTCATTTATCGGCTTATTAGCATTATTGTGTTCTCGTTAATAGGAATTAATTTTGTCCTTTTTGGTCTTTTCGCGCAAAATTTTTTATGTATTATTTACAATAAACCTGACATCTACGATAGTATACGTAATAACTTTTTAAAAGTTTTATTATATCCACGCAACCTAATTCGAGCGGGAGCCTTTATATCGATTTTAGGCATTGTCCTGAATTGGCAGACAGTTTATCAATATCTTACGACAGGAAAGATTTTTTTGCATTGGGTTTATATTCTGACAGGAGCTTTTTTATTAATGGTAGGAATGGAAATATTTACGTTCGGATTTTTACAAAAAATACTTAATATGCATAAAGAACGCCAGGCTTTCTTGAAAAATACGCGAGACCTATGATGAATACACCATATACGAAAAGGATCATAATCATTCCCTTTGCCCTTTCTCTGGCGTATTGGACATATTTATTTTTCTTTTCACAGATGTCGATCGTGTTTGATGCCTGTGGGTACGAAGCAGCTGGCAAGTTGATTCATGAGGCGGGCTGGGTAACATTTTTTAAAACGGGCCCTCAGCGCGAACCATTCTACTCGTTGCTTATTTCCATATCTTTTGCTTTATCGGAGCTATTCAATATCCATTATCAATATATGCAAAAAATTATTCAAATCGGGTTACTCTTATCAACGCAAATATTGACATTATGCATTTTAAAAAAAATGAGAATTCACCGGGCTATTACAGCCCTGGTTATTCTATACATCGGCATATCTCCCGCCCTTGTTGGCTCCGCTTTTAGTTTATTTTCGGAAATTGTAACTTATCCTTTTGTTCTTGGGGTAATCATCGTAAGCGTATATTCGTGGCGATTGATGTTGGCTGGGCAGGGATTCAGGCTTTTTGGGGCTGGATTAGGCCTATCTTTTTTATTTGTTATTCTTACGCTTACTAAAAGTATTTTTCAATACATCTTCTGGGTATGCACAATCCCGTTTTTTGTTGTGTTTATTCAAAATATCCTTAAAAAGGATATCAGGCTATGCGCTGTGCATCTAATGTTCTTAACAATATTGTTTTCAGGCTTTTATTCCTGCGTTATTTCCTATAAATATTTAAATCACAGGTATAACGGGAATTTTGTTATAACAAATGAGCGTAGTGCCGGGGTACTTTATGGAGCCACTGCCCGGCGTTCACAAGAATTCAACTTAAAGAAACTGCAAACATCCTTAGCGTCTATCCCGGGAGACGGTGTTTGTCGTTCTTTTTTTGATGAAAAGGAATGTTTTTATTGGTCGTTTATGAACGTCGACAAATTAATGGCTGAAAAATGGGGTGAATTGGCGGGAATTTTCCCTCCTGCCGAGATTGAAAAACAACTCACGCTCTCGGCTAGAAACGAATTCTTTAAAAATCCATCAGCGAATATGCTATTTGCGGCTCTCGAGAGTTTTAAAATTTTTTTCTGGGAGTCAACCAGCGCGGGATTTGTTTTATATCCTGCTTTTCTAACGCAAATTTTTCAGCTAACCATATTTAAAAATTCCTTGAGATTATTTGTCTCACTGCTCACCCTGATTTCATTTTTTTATGGGCTATTTTATTTTTTGCGCCATTGGTCGATGATGAGCGAAGCTTCCAATCAAAGGATGCACGTGTTATTTTTTTGCCTTCTCTTGATAGCTGGTTTTACGAGTTTATACGCGTTATGTTATATCTTGATAAGATATTCTTTCCCCGTGGTTCCTCTTTTTATGATTTGCATCGCTGTTTTTCTTGATCAAGCAGTACTTTCTATTTTTCAACGCAAGGGCGCGAGGATGTAACTCAAAGGAGGCATTTTGGAGTTCGATAAGTTTTCTCAGTCCTATAATAACGATTTGATGAAAGGCCTTTCTCTTTCCGGAGAATCCGCCAGTTATTTTGCGCAGAAGCGCGTCCATTATCTCCGTGATTATTTGGCTGCGGCGGGCAAATCAGTGAACTCTATTCTGGAATTTGGCTGCGGAATTGGTAATAATATTGAGTTTCTCGCTCAATATTTTCCAGACAGTCGAATTATTGGGCTTGATATTTCTCAAGAATCATTAAATATTGCTCAAGAACGATTTAAAAATTATGCCAGGATAACATTTGAAAGTGCCGCGGCTGATTCGCTCAATGGAGAGAAAGTCGATCTTGTTTTTGTCAATGGAGTTTTTCATCATATTACGCCAAAAGATCGTCTGCAGAATTTGCATCGATTACACAAATTCTTGAGGAAAGGAGCAGCGCTTTGCATCTTTGAAAACAACCCCTTTAACCCTGGCACGCGATGGGTGATGAAAAGAATTCCATTTGACAGGGATGCTGTTCTAGTTAATCCATATACATTTACCAAACAAATTCAATCTTTAGGCTATCATAATATCTTGATACAGTTTTATTTTATATTTCCAAAATTTTTAGCTTTTTTAAGATCTTTAGAACAATATTTAAGAAACGTTCCTTTTGGAGCTCAGTATTGCCTAATAGGGTTTAAGGAGAATGACTAAAAATGCAAGTGTGTGCGTTAACAAAAGATCATTACGAAGAGCTGTCGATATTTCTGGAAGGCCAGACTCAGGGCATAATTCCAAGGAATGTTTGGATGGATCGTTTTCCCTGTTTTTGGGAGGATAATCCTTCTTTGAGGGATGGGAGCAATCAAAGAGGCTGGTTGATTATCAATGATCAAGGGCGCATAGGGGGATTTTTCGGTAATATCCCAATGCTATATTACTGTAAAGGGGAAGAAAAAATCTTTGCCATTGCAAGTTCATGGTTTGTTGACCCATCCTGTCGTAACCATAGTCTTGCCATTTTTAGATGTTTTCTTAAAGAGGGCAAAGGGAAAACACAGTTGTGCACGACGCCTTCACCTGAAGTTACATTTATATTTAAAAAGATGGGTTTTCAGTCGTTTGAGGCCGAATGGCTAAAAGAGGGTTATTTTTTTCCAGCCAATTCATGGGAATTTTCTCATTTTTTGCGGTACAGACTGTTTAAAAATAGAATCATTTCGGCCATTTCCGCATGTCTAATGCCCTTGTTATCGTTTATTATTGACTTTTATAAATTTTTATATAAATTGAGAACACCGGAGAAAAAAGAGGGACAGTATCTGATTCGGGAGATTGATACATTTGGGAAAGAATATGACGCTTTCTGGGAAAAGTTTCGGTCGAAATTCGATATCCTTGCGGTTAGGAATCAAGAAACCCTTAATTGGTTGCTTTTGGGGACGCCCCAGCTAAAGTCTGAGCGAAAAGTTTTAGAAATTCGTAGAGAGCAAGAACTCATAGGATATGTGGCTGTTAAAGAAGTTGCACGCCAGGTGCAATCCAATAGAGATGTCCGATACTATGAAATGGTTGATGCCGCGCTCCTTGAAGATAATAGAGAGTTATTTTTAGAGCTTTTAGACAAGATGAAATCGCTAGCCTGTCAAAACCGCATATCCTTCATTAAACTGTACTCTCTTTTTCCTTATTGGAAATCTATTATGCGTCAAAAAGGATTCTTAAGAATGGGAAAAGAATCACGGTTTGTTTATAAAGATTTATCCGCAGATTTGCAGGGTTTGAAATCTTGGCTGACTCCTCTCGATGGAGATAGGGGATTTTTTTAATTCGTTTCTTACGATGAGTATAACTTTTAAAAACAATATTAAACGGTTTAAGCACCTGGCAAGAAGAGGGCTTGGTCAGTTTGGCTTAACCCCTGGATTATTGAAAAATACCTTAAGTATTTTCGTCTATCACGAAGTCTCGGATAATCCAAGCCGCTTTTGCGAACAATACAATCTCAGTATCTCTCCTCAATTATTTGCTAAACAGATGGATTTCATCGCTGATCACTTTAATATGATTGGCCCCGATCAGCTTCTCGAGGGTCATTATGACACGCCAGCGGCTTTGATTACTTTTGATGATGGTTTTCCTGGTTATTTTCGTGAAGCTGTTCCGATCATGGCCCAAAAGAGAATTCCATCCATCATTTTCCTTAATATGGCCCCTATTGAGGGAGAAATTTTTTGGTCCGGATTGATTACGTATTTAACCGAATACGACGCGGAGTTTTGCAAAGTGCTGCATAATCATTTCCCAAAACAAAAAAACATTCCAGATTTTTTGTTCTGTAATCGCAAAATAGTCAATGACTATATGGCGGCCATTGATTTTAGCCCTTTGGAGGATAAGATACGTTCTTTTTACGGACCATTTGCTAACCTAAAAGACCTGGATTCTGCGCGGGATAATTCGTTGGTTTTTTTCGGTAATCATTTTTATAACCATTACAACGCGTTTCAATTAAGTGATGAAGAGTTACATCAGCAATATTTTCTGAATGATCAGAAAATTCTAAGATATAATAACGGGCGTTCGCTATTTGCTTATCCCTTTGGACAGCCGAGTATTTGTTTTACACAGCGGCAGACGCAGTTATTGTTTTCCTTTGGGGCGAAGGCGGTTTTTAGTTCTAGTGGACGCATAAATAGGCCCGGCCAGAAACGATTTTATGATAGAATCGGTATCGACTCTAGCATCGAGACGGTTGATGATCTTTTTGGGCTGATCCAGTGGATGAGCCTCAAGGCAACATTAAAGGGAAGCGGGCTCTGAAAAAGGGATATGCCATGATTAAGGACATTAAACATTTCCTCCGAGAGAAGCTTAACATTTTAACATATCATCTCTACGTTAAAAATGAGCATCTTGGGGATTCCATAGGATTCCTACTTCTTGGAGTATTTTCTTTGGGATACATTGTATTTCTCAAGGAGTTAGCTGAACGGCATATACAATTTCCTTTTTTGAATTTTCCCATTTTTGTTGGCGAAATGTTGCTTTTCATTTGTTTGCTTTTATTTTTGGCCAAGTATAGAAATAGTCCGCAAAAGCTTACGAAGTGGCATTATTTAATATTGTGTTACTTTATTTTTGTGATTATCAAAGCTCTGCATGGCTATTTAAACTGGGGGCCGCTGGCTTTGCGCCATGCGGCCCTTTTGTATTATCCTGTGTTTGCTGTTTTTGGTTATGCCTTTTACAGGAAAGATTTTTTTAGTAAAGAAAAATGTCTTCTATTGCTCCTTCTTATTTCTCTAGTCTTCTTATTGGGGAAGCATAAAGATTCTGGGACGCTAACACTGGTGCTTTTGGGATTTATTCTTATTAAATCTTACCCCAATAAGACAATAAGATTCTTAATGTTTTTGACGTTTCTTTGCATGATCCCTTACAAAGCATTTTTTCTAACAGCCCGAATGATGATTGTAAGTAATTTTTTGTCAGGGTTATATTTAGCAGGGGCTCTTCCTTTTACTCTTAAGGTGAAAAAAATATTGAAATTCCCGTTAATCTTGTTAATCGCAGGAGTTGTTATCGTAGGGCTATATAAATTCGCGCCTCACACCGCCGTGAAGTCAATTGTGAACGTTAAGAGAATGGCAGAAATGCTTAATATCCGTGATGCTGAAATAAGAGTTAAAATCAAAGATTTTAAAATGAAAACGCGCAAGGAAGTTAAGTTATATAATCCTGATAAAAAAGTTATTACCCCTGACAAGAAAGTTGATGTTCTTAAAAAAACTAATGCTCCAAGGGCAGAGTTTGTTTCTGAGGAGAAGGTGAAAGCGCAAATAAGGCAAACCCTGATTGAACGAGTTAAAGAAAGGATTAACGAATTTGTTCTTTGGGAAGGTAAGGATAAATTCTCAGAGGGTAGCGTTGAAGAGGTAAAGAAAGAAGTAGAATTGGTACTTGCGAAGGTTGAATCACCAGAGGTACCGAAACCATCGCAGGCAATAGTAATCACCGATGAAGCATCGGTTACGGAAGCGCCGCAAGAGGCGGCGATTGAGGAAGTGAAGAAAGAACCGGAATTGGTCTTAGCGAAGGTTGAATCACCAGAGGTACCGAAACCATCGCAGACAATAGTAGTCACCGATGAAGCAGCGGCTACGGAAACACCGAAAGAGGCAGTGGTTGAGGAAGTGAAGAAGGAAGAAATCCGCCAAATGTTTTTTGAGAAGGTTAAACAAGAAATACAAACAGCTTCCGTTGATCATTTCAATGAAGTCTCCTCATTGGCCCTCGTTGAGCAGGTCAAAGAGGAAATGCAATCAGACCTTGAAAAAGGATTTCAACGAAAAGGGCCTGATTCAAGTGAAGGGCATCAGCCTGTGTATTTTAATCGTTTGATGGAAAATACAAGTGAGTGGGTTATTAATGATAACGCGGTTTTTCGGCTTCTTATATGGAGAGATCTGTTAGTGGAATTAGCCAAAGAGATGCCAAAATCAATCCTCGGTTTTAGTTTCGGGAAACCTTTTCGATCTATCAGTTTGGAAGTTTTAAAATGGGGGTATAATGATTGGCATCGGGATGGCTGGATTGCGGCGCATAATTCTTATTTAGAAATCATTTACAGGGCAGGGATAATCGGGATTTTATTGATTTTGAGCCTTTGGATCATTTTATTTAAAATGATCAAGCAATTTATTCAATGGCAATCATTGACAGGCATTTTACTCTGCGGCATTATTATTAATTGGTTTGTGGCCGCAAATTTTTTGTTGATTTTTGAACTGCCTTTCACCGCCATACCCATCTGGACTATCTATGGCATGACATTGGCTTATCATAGCCAATTGAGAAAAGGCCAATTAGAATCAAAAACATAATTTATGCGAAAATTTTTGGGAGCATTTATATGCATTTGTTTTGGATTTCTTATTATTTTTTTATTTCTTGAGATTTCCTTGAGATTCTGGGGCCCTGGCTGGATTAAAACGCGTATGAAAGAAGTCGGAGTTGAGAATAGTACAGGGGCCAAACAAGAGGACTTCGGTTCCGATAAAAGCTGGCCGGTCATTAAAAGAGAGGGGAAATTTGTTCAATTTGAACCTCGGGCGCAATTTCGTGTTCAGCATTATGAATACGATGTTGTGGCTCATATTGATGCGTGGGGAGGGCGTAAGGCTAGCTCAAGTGAGGATTTAAAGAAAGAGAGGTTTATCCCTTTTTTAGGAGATTCATTTACTTTTGGCATAGGAGTAAAAGACGAAGAGACATATGTGAGCCAGCTAAAGGCTCACCTTAATTATCCTTTCCTTAATTTAGGAGCACCCGGTTCTTGTTTGGCTAATCAGCTAGACACAATTGAATTCAGGCATAAGGATCTGGGGACCCCTGGCATTTATATTTTTAACTTTTTTATTGGCAATGATTTGACAAATTTATATTCGCTTCGAAGGTATGCTCAAGAGAATCCCAATGCTGCCGATTTATCCGTGTTGAGAGACAGCCCTTCAACACAATTTCTTCAAGTCATTAACGACTTTGTTCGTCAAAATAAATTTTTTAGAAAAGTCTATTTTGTCCAGTTTCTTAAATCGAAACTTCTTATTTTATATAATCATTACCGCGTTTCGAAGGGTATTATCCCTCGCATGGACGATGAATTTTTTCAGACGGTTGCCGATGGTCAGCATTTCAAGGAGATGTTTGATCTTTTAGCCAGGGAATTTGATCGCCTGGCCATTTTGTCTGAGGAGCTGAATTTTCGCGCTGTATTTATTCTTATCCCTGACCGTCATCAAGCCGATCAAAGATTATGGGGAGATAAACTTCGATACTATGGGCTTAAAGAAGAGGATGTCGATGCGACATATTTAAATAAAGCCCTTAGAGAGGCATTAGGTTCTCGTCATATCGCTGTCATTGATGTTTTAGATTGCATGATTAAAAGGCCGAGAGAGCTTCCTGAGAAAAAATTATATTACACATTAGATAACCATTTAACTGCCGCGGGGCATGAAGTTGTCGCTCAATGCGCTGAAGCTTCTTTAGAGGAAATCTTAAAAAATTATTTGAGAGGATACTAAGTATGGGCAAGTACTTAATTACTGGCGGCGCTGGATTCATAGGCTCTCATATCGCGGAACAATTGGTGAAAAGGCAAGAGTTTGTCCGTGTGCTCGATAATTTCTGTTCTGGTAAAGAGGAAAATCTCGAATTTGCCAAAGGCCTGGGCAAGGACAAGTTCGAACTCATTCGCGGGGATATTCGCGATAAGGATGTTTGTGAAAAAAGCTCTAAGGGCATAGACTACGTCTTGCACCAGGCGGGACTTCGTTCCGTGCCCAAATCTTTGGATGATCCTGAAAGTTATAACGATGTTAATATTAAAGGGACTCTTTTTTTATTGCAGGCATGTTCCAAAGAGAAAGTCAAACGATTCGTCATGGCCTCTTCAAGTTCCATTTACGGGGATACGGATAAATTCCCTCAGGAGGAAAATCAGCTGCCGTTGCTTATTTCTCCCTACGCCTTGAGCAAACTGACTAATGAATATTACTGCCGCATTTTTTCGAAATTCTTTAATCTCGAAACGGTCTGTCTGCGTTACTTCAACGTTTTCGGCCCAAAACAAGCATTGGATGATGAATACGCTGTTGTCATCCCTAAATTTATCAACTGCATTCTACATGATGAGCAGCCACCCATCTTTGGGACAGGCAAACAATCCCGCGACTTTACTTTCATCGATAATGTCGTTTCGGCTAATCTTTTATCTGCCACTACCAGGGGTTTAAAGCACGAAATCTTTAATGTCGCTAATGGTCAAGATAATACGGTTCTTGAGGTTGTTTTTCTGCTAAACAAAATTATCGGCAAAAACATTCAACCGAAATTATTGCCCCCTCGCGCTGGGGATGTCTTTCGCACCTGCGCCGACATTTCCAAAATCACTCAGAAAATAGGATTCAAGATGCTGGTGAATTTTGAAGAAGGGCTGCGTCGAACCGTTGAATATTTCAAAAAGAAGTGGAAGTAATGAATGATTCCGTAAGAGTTGTTGAGCAGTAACTTTTGGCTCATTTAATAATAGGAGAAGACAGATATGAAACCCGTAAGTGTCATAATTCCTGCACTCAATGAAGAAGAGTCTATCGGCAGACTGATTGATGAAATTAATACGACTTTAGATAAAACGGGCAGGGAATTTGAGATTATTATCATCGATGATGGCTCCAACGACAAAACCCTCGAGATCATCAAAGAGAAAAAAGTGGATATCATCAGACATCCTGTTCTTGGAGGTTATGGATTGTCATTGCGGGACGGTATCCATAAGGCTCGATTTAACAATATCGTCATTATTGACGCGGATGGCACGTATCCGGTTGATAAGATTCCTGAGTTTGTCGATGGGTTAGATGAATATGATATGGTTGTCGGGGCAAGGACGGGGGAACATTATCGGGAATCCTTTTTAAAACATAATTCACGGATTTTACTACAAATGATTTGTGAATTTGTTGCCGGCCGGCGTATCCCCGATGTTAATTCAGGCTTGAGGGCATTTAAGAGAGAGGTAGTCCTTAAATTTGAAGAAAATTTTTGCCTGGGCTTTTCTTTTACAACCACGATTACCCTGGCCTTTCATTTAAATGGCTATTTTATAAAATATGTTCCTATTTCCTATTACGCAAGGGGTAGATACAAATCCCATGTCAAGATTCTTCGAGATAGTTTGAGGACAGCTCAGATCATCACCCAGGCTATTCTGTATTACAATCCCATCAAATTATTTATCTTATTATCGTTCATTGCATTGCTTGTGGCTATCGTCGGGTTTACTATTTATGGCTTTAATGGTTCGATAGTTTTCTTGACGATAGGAGCGGTCTTTCTTTTTTCATCGTTTATGTATTTTGGCATGGGCCTTATTGCTGAAGTTATAAGAAAATCAAAATATTTATGAGGACAAAGAATTGAGAGTGTTACTTTTAAATCCCCCGGGCAAACAGAGTTATTTGCGTGATTATTATTGCACGAGCATCACGAAAAGTGACTATTACTATCACCCTGTTGATTTACTTTATTTGTCAGGGACATTATCATTGGAACATGAGGTCTCCTTTATTGAAGCTTTAAGACGAGGCTTCAGCAACGAAGAGACAATTCAAGAGATTAAAAAGATTGATCCCCAGGCTATCATCTGCTTGGTTGCTGCGCCGAGTTTTGAAGAAGATATTTTATTTTTAACTGATCTGCATAACCAGATGCCTCAAGTACAAATTGTCGGTACAGGAGACATTTTTCGTGAGTATCGAGAGAAAATGTTTGATGTGATGCCATTTTTAAATGCGACACTCGTCGATTTCAGCACGGATGATATTTTACGATATTTGAGGGGATCTAATGGGGATATCATTAACAATGTGATTTACCGTCATAACGGCCAGGTCGCTGTTGGTTTAGAGAAACACGGACATGGGCAGTTTACGATTCCAACGCCCCTCTTTAACCTTTTTGACAAAAGACATTACACTTTCCCCTTTGTGCGTCAGGAACCTTTTATGTCTGTCCTTTCTGATTTTGGCTGTCCTTACGGGTGCACATTTTGTCCAATTAGTACATTGGGTTTTAAAATGCGGTCCATCGAAGAGGTCATGGCGGAATTGGAAAAAATATGGGATACCGGTTATCGCGAAGTACACTTTAGAGATCAAACGTTTGCTGTCAATAAAGAACGCTCCTTAAAACTTTGTAAGGCGATTGGGAAAACCCTGCCGGGTTTGACATGGTCATGCTTCTCGCGTGTCGATGTCTTAGATGAGGATCGTGTTAAAGCCATGGTTCAGAGCGGTTGTCATTCGGTTATTGTCGGAATTGAATTTGACAATGATCAAATGCAAAAACTACTCAAGAAAAATATTAACCGTCATCAAATGTTTGAGGCCATCAAGATTTGCCACAGGCATAAATTGAACGTTGCCGGCACTTTTATCCTGGGGCTTCCCGATGATGATGAAGAAGCGATGATGCGCACAAGTGCTTTGTCACGCGCTCTGGATCTTGATTTCGCTTCTTTTAATTTAGCCACACCACGTTTGGGCAGCACCTGGCGTCGGCAGCTTCTGGGTGATGATCAAATAAATAGCCAAGATTTGAAGATGGATACGGTTAAAGGGACGGAATCTTTTAGGCGGGCTAAACTTAACCAGCAGCAGCTGCGCCGTTTACGATTAAAAATAGAGCGTGATTTTTATCTAAGGCCGCAATATATTTTTAACAGAATGAGAAAACTTCGCAGCATCACCGAATTTAGAACTTTACTGCGCAATGGTTTCTCTATTTTTCTTGGGGGGCAGCAATGATGGGGCAAGAAGGTAAAAGTATTTTTCGCGCACATACGATTTTGGCAGCCATTGTTGGGCTCCTTATTGTTGTGATCACGCTTTTTACGATCCTTCAAACCGCTAAACACAAAGGCTTATGGCTCGATGAGAAGTGTGAAGTTACCAGTTTATGCCAATTTTCTTTTGGCCATATTATTGTAGGAAGAACATTAACTCAGTCGAATAAAAGCCCTTTATATTTTCTATTACAAAAACTTTCTCTTTCCCAAATCGATTCATTTGACGCGAATATACTTGTTAGTGTGCGAAGTGTCAGTATTGGTGCGGCAGTATTAATGTGTTTGGCGCTCTTCGTTTTCATTCACATTCATTTAGGATTGTTGCTTGCTATATTTATAGTCATTAGCGTTACCAGTCAGTATCTATTTTATAACTTTGCCGCTGAGAATCGGCCGTATATGACGTGGATTCTACTTTTAGCTTTGCTGGCAGTGGCAACACTGAAAATGTGTTTGCAAAGCTATGAAAAAAGCAGTTTGAAAGATAGAATACTTTTTGTTATTTCAGTTTTGGCGATTACGCTTGTTATTTCTTTTGGTGTTATTCAAAGCGGCATGGCCATATTAACCTGCTTATTTTGTTGGTATTGTGTGCACGATCGGCCAAAGAGTTTAAGCCCTCTAACCCATTTTGCTATTCCTCTTTGTTTAGTATGTATTTTGATACAAGGGTACTACACGCTGCAGGGCGTTGATGCGTTCGTATCTCAAATTATGGAATCGCAATTTGATTTAATATCCCAGATAAAAAGGGGAGATGGTAGCCTGCTGAAGATGCCGCTGAGGCTTTTATTCCCCAAAGCTCCTCGAGATATCTATTGGGGAGCTTACCTCGCTAATATTTTTGTTCTTCTCGGGATGGGGATCCCTTTCGTTTGGTGGAAAAAACGGAAAATCCTTAAGGATAAGGACCTATTTATTTTTGTATTGAGTATTGTTGCTTTAACTCAGGTAGCCGCAACTTTTATTATCGCCCTATTAATAGCTTTTTTGCATTATTGGTTTGTCCAAAGGCTTTTTTTATATTTAATCGTTTGTCACGCTCTGTTAGCATCTACGGGGGCATATTTCGTATTGAGCTTAAACAAAAATATATTGAAGCCCCTTACTAAGGGTGTTTTATTGATTCTTATTTGTTTGAGTTTAAATTGGCATTGGCAATACTATTCCAGTTTTAATAATCCCGAATTCACCAAGCCTTGTAACTCAATGATAGATGATGCTGAAAACAATTGGGAGCTAATAAACAAAGAATATACCTACGAGCGTCTTGATTATATTGTTGAACGTAACCAACGCTTGGAAGCTTGTCATTGGGCCAGAGATCTCCAGGCCGAAAGGAGGGGTTTCTGTCAGTCTTTGTCAGGAAATTTTCTCGATGTCGATAGCCCATTCTAACAGGAGCCGTCCAACTATTTTTAATGCTATATTTATTAAAGGACAATTATGTGTGGTATCTGTGGAGAATTTAATTTTGATGGACGTTCTGTTGATCCAGGGGAATTTAACAGGAGAAATAACGTTTTAACCCACCGTGGTCCCAATGGCCAGGGAGTGTATGTTGATCGGAATACAGCCATAGGGAATCGACGCCTAAGCATTATTGATTTAAAAACCGGAGCTCAACCGATCCCTAATGAAGATCAATCGGTGTGGATTGTGTGTAACGGCGAGATTTATAATTACCGCGATTTGACCCAGTCCCTAATATCGCGAGGTCATCAATTTTTAACTCATAGTGATAGTGAAGTCATTGTGCATTTGTACGAGCAATACGGGGAGGATTGTGTCCAGCATTTAAGAGGAATTTTTGCCTTTGCCATTTGGGATAAGAGAAAGCAGAAACTCTTTTTGGCCAGAGATCATCTCGGGGTCAAACCGTTATTTTATTATTTGGATAAAAACAGAATCGTTTTTGCCTCTGAAATAAAATCGATTATTGCCGACCCCGCCATCAGTCGCCAGATCAACCCAACCGCTCTCTACCATTATTTCTCTCTTAACTATGCCCCCTCGCCTTTAACAATGTTTGAGGGCATTCATTCCCTTCAAGCAGGGCATTATCTGGAATGCGCTGATGAAAACGTAAAAGTTAATCAATATTGGGACATTTCTTTAAATGAAATAAAATACAAAGGGGAAGAGGAAACAAAGGATCGCCTTAAGGCATTTTTAAATGAGACAGTGAAAATGCAGCTAGTCAGTGATGTCCCCGTTGGTTCATTTTTAAGCGGCGGGTTAGATTCCAGTATTCTTGTGAGCGCCATGAAGAATAATTTAAATCAGAATTTTAAGACATTTAATGTGAGATTTAAAGAATCAAGTTATGACGAGTCTGAATACGCGCGGCTGGTGGCCGAGCACTGCGGAACTGAGCATCATGAAATTTTTTGTGAGGCCAAAGATTACTTAAAATATATCGAGGATATCATCTGGCATGCCGATAATCTGACGGCTGATATTTCGATGCTGCCTTTGTATATGGTGTCAAAGTTGGCCAGTGAGCATGTCAAGGTTGTTTTATCAGGAGATGGGGCAGACGAGTTGTTTGCCGGATATCCAACGTATTGTGCGGATAAATTGGCCAATGCTTATCGACGATTGCCGCGCATTATGCGGGATCAATGGATCCCATATATGGCCAAGAGGCTGCCTGTGTCTGAACAAAAAATGAGTTTTGATTTTATAGCCAGACGTTTTATTTACGGCGCGCGTTTGGGCCCCGAAAAGGCCCATTATAGCTGGAGATTGATTTTTGCAGAGGAAGAAAAACAGAAGTTATTTAAGGCGTCTTTTTTAGATACCAATATTGAGGATTCCTTTTGGGCGTATAAGCGTTTTTATCAATCGAATGTGGGAAGCGATGATTTAAGCCGGCATCAGTATGCGGATATCAAAGTATGGATGGTCGACAGCATTCTGGCCAAAGTTGATTTTATGAGTATGGCGAATTCCTTGGAGGTCAGGGTTCCCTATCTTGATCCTCAATTTGTCCAGTTTGCCATGAGTATTTCCCCCGAATTGAAGTTAAATCACTTTAACGGTAAATATATTCTTAAAAAATCTTTTAATGACGCTATCCCTTTGCCTGTATTAAAAAGAAAGAAGGCGGGATTTAATATCCCCATTGGACAATGGTTCAGAGGGGAGTTAAAGGAATTTATAACGGACATTATTTGTGAAAAAAATATAAAGCGGATCGGATATTTGAACTGGCCTTACGTTTCGCATATTATGGATGAACATTTCCGTCTTAAACAGGATTATGGTTATCAATTATTAAGTTTGCTGCATTTTTGCCTTTGGCATAATAAATTCATCGATCAATGAGGATGGGATTCCCATAATGAAACAAATTATTTCTGATTTTTTTCAATTAGGCCATTTACGGCTCATGGCGCGGATTCTCATGGGCTTACGCGGTTTATACATCATTTCCGTTTTAACACCAGGAGACTTTGGGCAATATACAATTTGGCTGCTCTTTGTCTTCTATTTTCAATTTTTGGATTTTGGAACTCTTTACGCTTTAGAAAGAGATATTCCCCATTTTAAGGCGCAACAGAATACGCAAGCGCTCAAACACGTTATGGATGTGGGATGGAGCTCTTTTTTTATTTTAAGCCTCGCAGCTTCGATTGCCTTAGGGGCAGTGACTTTTTTTGTCTTTAAAAGTTGGGTTACGGCTTTGCTGTTGGGTTTTTATTTATTAACGGATAAATTATACAGGGCTTATGATTCTTTTTCCAGGACTCAACTTAAGTACCGCTGGAATGGTATTGGAGAGTTTATTTTAGCGTTAACAAGTTTGGTGATGGTGTGGGTTGCGTTGCCTCGATTGGGTACGCAGTATATATTTCTCGTCTTTATTTTCTCGGCCCTTATAACGACATGGTTTTTTTATAAAAAATGCCCTTTACAGTTTTCTTGGTCTTTTGATTTAAAACAATATGGACGCACCATCAAAGGGGCTTTAAGTCTGGCAGCGGTTTATTATTCGTATGAATTTTTTCATGTCATTGCTTTAACAATTTTGGCCTGGCAGTACGATAAAGTGACTTTAGGATATTTTGCTTTCGCTTTTCGTATTTATCAAATTTGTTTAAGTATTTTTCCGGCCGTGATGGCGGATGTGATGCGTGCGCGGATGTATGTTCATTCGGCTCAGCTGCAGAAGGGAGAAGATCCTTTTCGAAAAATGTTTCTTTCTTTGGGCATATACATAATGATGACAGGATTATTTTGTTTCCTTACGTATATCGGGGCAGGGTGGGGAATCCAACGATTTTTCCCGCATTATGTTGAATCCACGCAGACCTTAATCCTGTTAATGTTCGCTCTCATTCCCATGGGCACTGTTAAAGTCTTAGGTGAATTTTTGTGTTCCCGGGTTTATCATAGGACAGCTTTAGTCATTTTCGCTTGGATTTTAGGAATTATTTTTCAGGGGCTGTTTTTTTTCCTGTTTCCTCTAACGCAGTCCAATATTATCTATATAGCGCCTTTGATTTACATGGCTGCTTCAGTATTAACATTTAGCGTGGTATTATGGACGGCGTTTGATGTCCGAAGGTCTAATATACAGCTCAGATGCGCGCCAGCTGTTTCCTCTTGATGGCAGGAAATGTAGGGCAATCTTTAAAATAAATTCACAGGGAGAAGGATAGCCTATTGGATACTTTTATTTTAAGTAAGAAATTCATTAGAAGAACGGGATATTTCTTGCTAAGCCTGGGGATCTTGTTTAATCCATGGGTGATTGGGAAATTCTTGGCTGAAGATGGGAGGATTAATTCATTAAGTGCTGTGTATAAAATTCTCATTATTAATGGTATCTTTTTAATATCCGGTTGTCTTTTGATTTTTAAAGCCAATAAAATAAAACGTTTAAATTTAGATAAAAGAAAGGTCTTCGCGGGCGCAGCCGCTTTTTTAACGCTTTGTATAATATTTCTTATTTTAGAATTATCCATAAGATTATTTACCTCTTACGCCTCTCCTCGTTTTACAAAAATAGATAATAAAATTTATTCGCTCCAGGGGCTAGCCCGCCCTTATCATTATACATTTGATCCAATAACCGGTTATGCCATGATTCCTAATATCCATGACGAGAATCAGTTTATTACAACCGATGAATATGGTTTTCGCGCAACAGGAAGGGAAATCGAGCTGAACAAAGAATCAATTATTTTTGTTGGTGATTCCACGGTATTTGGATGGGGAGTCAAAGATACCAGCGCGTTCCCTTATTTAATTGCTCAGGATGAAGATTTAAAAGAATTTAATGTTATTAATATGGGAGTCCCTGCTTACTCGGCAGGACACATAGTTTCCGTTATAAAGAATAAAGTCCCTCGATTTAACCCGAAGATTGTCTTCGTCTCTATTTTATGGCCATGGAAACCATTCGGCGCTTACTCTTCCCCGCGGGCATGGAAAGAAATTGATTATGATTTTTACAAAAAAACCATTCCGTTAAGATCGAAATTCATTGCTCAAAGCCCTCTGGGGGAGCGTTTAATTCCTCGTTTGATTTTATTTTTGAGAGATTATGTCTACCATTCTAAAATTAAGGAGCAGATTAGGGAGAATTTAGTGAGGCCAGGAATCAGGGATTTCTCAATCTCTTTGGAAGAGGAAAGAGAATTGGCCATGGACCATGTTTCGTTATTGAAAGAAGCTTGTAAGGATTTACAGAGAAAGGGAGTAAGGATTATTTTTTACATCCATCCCTATCAATATACTGTATTCAATGATCACTATCGAGATTTGGGTAAAACGGGACGAGATTTGATCATCCAGGAGCTTGAAGCGTTACGTTTGGATGATTTTTTAAGAGACGAATTCTCCGGAGAGCCGCTGTTTATTGACGGATCACATTTGACAGAACTAGGGCATATAAAGTATAGCCAATATTTTTTGAATCAAATTAAATTGAATCTGATAGAATAACCGGATAATGAAAGAACGCTTGAAACCTAAAATTGTGTTTGTGACGAATATATGCCCCCATTACGCCACTAGGCTTTTCGAATTATTAGCGCGAAAATATGATATCAATTTTTATTTTACCGGAGGCCATGAATCTTATTGGGAAAAAAAGAATAAACTCTGTCTGGGGGAATTTAAAGGACAATATTTAGGCGGGGTCTTTTTATGGCCAGGATTTAAAATCACATTTAAATTGTTTGCTTTATTCGGCCAGGGAATGGGTGTCGTAATTAAAACAATTGATGATAAATTCGCTTTGCCTTTAGTTTTCCTTATTGCCAGGATCCGTCGAAAACCATTTATTCTGTGGACGGGTCTTTGGCATCATCCCGAAACACTGGTGCACAAAATAAGCCGTTTTTTTACCAAAGCTATCTATCATTATTCGGATGCTATTATCGTTTACGGAGAACATATTAAAGAATATTTAACAAGCTTGGGGGTTTCGCGAGAGAAGATTTTTATTGCCCCACACGCGGTGAATAACGATTTGTTTAACAGAGATGTTCCGGTGGAGGGAAAACAGAGGCTTAAGAGCGAAATTGGATTGCCTCAGGGAAAAGTTATCCTTTATGTGGGACGTTTAGAGAAGTGTAAAGGACTTGAATATTTGATTGAGGCGCTCAAAGGAATCAGAGGTGATGGATTTAGCATGATATTTATCGGGCGCGGGGCTATGAAGGACGTGTTTAAAGAAAAATGCAGAGAATATAAATTACGGCACATATTTTTAGGCTATATTGCGAATGAAGAGTTATACCGCTATTACGCGATTTCCGATATCTTCGTTTTACCGTCGATTACAACAAAAAATTTTAAAGAACCATGGGGGCTTGTGATTAATGAGGCCATGAATCAAGGGTGTGTAGTTATCACAACGCAGGCTGTGGGTGCCGCCAGGGGAGGATTAGTCCAGGATCAAGAAACAGGATTGATTGTCCCGGAAAAAGACAGGGATGCTTTACAAGCGGCCATTGAAACCTTGCTTAAAGATGAAGTTTTATTAAGGACGATGGGGCAAGCGGCTCGGGAAAGAATAAAGAATTGGTCGCAGGAACGCATGAGCGAAGGGTTTAGCCGGGCCATTAATTATGTAACTCAAAAAAGAATAGAAACTTAGTGGTGAAAATTACAATTAAGCATTATTTCGATTTTAAAGAGAACAATAAAACGATTGGAAAGCGTTTAGATAATTTTCAATCTTGGGATACATTGCGGATCAATGGAAAAAGCAATGATGCTTTCTCAATTCCCGAGAGTCGGTTGTTATGGGAGAAAAAATGCTTGGATAATCCAGTATTTGATCAGCAAGCGGCGGATATCAAAAAAATTGTTGATCAGGGAGGATATCGAAGGATTAATTCTTATGGCGCGGGCGCAGCTCATTTAGAATATTTAATCAAAAAGAAAGCTCCGCATATTTTTTTAGAATGTTCCGATTACGCGCCCAAAACTATCGAACGATTAAAAGAATTCTTTAAAGAGGCCGATAAAATCATTCAATTTGATATCTTGAAGGATGAATGGGTAAATGAGGGGCCAGCATGCCTTTATTTATTCCATCGCGTTGATACAGAGTTTGATGACCGAGAGTGGCGCGCAATATTTGAGCGAGCAGGGAGTGCCGGCATACAATACATTCTTTTTGTGCCTAGTGAATTTTTAACCTTGAGAAGATTCATTAGGCAGAAGACTAAATTATTATTATATAAATTATTAAGGAAAAGGATAACTTTCGCGGGTTATTTTAGGACAAGAGAACAATCTAAGGCGTTTTTTTATAAGAATTACGAGATAGAGCGAGTTTGTAGGATAGGGGACCTGCAAGGGTTTCTTTTAAAACATATCAATTGAATAAGGCATTGAGGAAACAGGCCATGAAAGTAGAAAAGATTATTTGTAACAAACAAGTATTGGCGATTATTTTTTACAATCATCCGATCGATCCAGGCGTGCATTTTTTTACGGATGATCACAACAGCTTGCAGGTAGGGAAACAGCGGCGCATAAAAGGAGAAATGATCAAACCGCATAAGCATATGGCCGTGAAAGTAGAGCGGACGGAAACTCTGCAGGAGGTTTTGTATATTGAAAAAGGGAAGGTAAAAATAACCTTTTATACGGATGATAGAAAGCCTTTTGAAAATCGTGTATTGGGACCAGGGGAGGCGATCCTTTTAATCAAGGGCGGCCATGGATTTGAGTTCTTGGAGGAGACCGAAATGATTGAAATTAAACAGGGCCCTTATGATCCCAAAAGTACACAGAGATGGGAGATTAAAGAGAAATGATACCAGTCTGCACTCCATCCCTAGGAATAAAAGAGCGAGAATATATTCTGGATTGCCTGCAAACAAATTGGATTTCTTCCCATGGAAAATATATTTCCTCTTTTGAAGAAGCCTTTAGCGCTTATTGCGGTCAAAAGTACGGGATCACGACCACCAATGGAACAACAGCCCTTCACTTAGCCCTTGCGGTTTTAGGAATAAAGCCTGGAGATGAAGTCATTATGCCTTCCTTTACTATTGCTTCGACGGCTTTTGCCGTGATTTATTGCGGAGCCAGGCCCGTATTTGTTGATTCCGAGCCCGATACCTGGAATATTGATCCTTCTTTAATTGAATCGAAAATAACAAAAAAAACAAAAGCGATTATGCCCGTTCATGTCTATGGGCATCCCTGTGATATGGCGCCGATTACGGCCTTAGCCAAAAAATACAAACTTTTTGTTATTGAGGATGCCGCTGAAGCGCATGGGGCCGAGTATAGGGGGCAAAAGGCGGGCAGTTTCGGTGATCTCAGTTGTTTTAGTTTTTATGGAAATAAAATTATCACCACGGGAGAGGGCGGTATGGTATTGACAAGTGATAAGAAATTGGCCCATCGATGCCGCTATCTTAAAAACCTGACTTTTCAAGAGCCCAAACGTTTCTGGCATAAAGAAATTGGTTTTAATTATCGGATGACTAATCTGCAGGCCGCTCTGGGCTTAGCACAATTCGAACGTATTGAAGAGTTGATTAAATGCCGCCGCCGCAATGCTCAGCAGTATAACAGTCATCTAGTTGAAATAAAAGGGCTGACTCTGCCGGTTGAGCGGGACAATTGCCGTAACGTCTATTGGATGTACGGTTTGGTTGTGGAGAAAGAATTCGGTATGTCGCGGCAGAAATTTATGGAAAAGCTTCTGGATAAAGGCGTTGAAACGCGGATATTTTTTGTCCCCATGCACCAGCAGCCGATTATGAAAAAAATGGGTGTTGTTTCTTTAAGGGAACGTTATCCGATAGCGGAAGAGCTTGGCCGCGGGGGAATGTATTTACCTTCGGGGAGTGATTTAAAGCGGGAGGAAATTGAATATATTTGTGCGTCAATTAAAGAGATTCAACGCAAAGGTTAGATATGGCCTTTAATCAGTATGCGAACTTTTATGATATCTTTTATCAAAGAAAAAATTATAAAAGGGAATGTGATTTTCTTGAACAGCTTTTTGTCCAATACGCGAAAAAAAATCCAAAAACGATTTTGGATTTAGGCTGCGGCACGGGAGGACATATGCTCCCTTTGGCCCAAAGAGGGTACGCTGTTACAGGAGTTGATGCTTCTTCTAAAATGTTGTCGCTGGCTCGTGAAAAATTTGTAAATAAGAATCTAAAGGCCGAGTTTTTAAGAAGTAGAATACAATTTTTTAAAGTGGCCAAAAAATTTGATGCTATTGTCTGCATGTTTTCGGTTATTGATTATCTGACGCAGGATAAAGATCTCCTTAAAACATTCCGCAATGTGGCGGCTCACATGAAGAAGGCATCTTTTTTTATTTTTGATTTTTGGAGGGCTGAAGCTGTTGAGAAGTATTTTTTGCCTGAAAAGAATAAGGCTTTTAGATCCAGGGATGGGATAGTCGAACGTCATTCTTCAACAAAAATTAACCGAAAAAAACATTTGTGTGAAGTAAATTATAAGATTCAAGTTCAAGGCAATGGCGATCCCAGGAGAAGTTTTCAAGAAAAACATGTGTTGCGCTATTTTTCTATTGATGAAATGAAAGATTTCCTTCAGAAGTCGGGACTGAAAATTTTAGCGCTGTATCCTTTTTTGAATATCAATGGAACCATTCGAAGCAATACCTGGGATGTAACGATTGTGGCCCAGAAAATATAATTGGAAAGAAGGAAATTGGGATGAAAATTATTCTCTCTGCCAAAAGCGTCTATCCGTTTCATCCCGTGGGGGGTGTCCAAAAATACGTATATTATTTTGCCAGGCACCTTGTAGCCCAGGGAGTGGATGTTGAGATTGTGGCGCCCTGTGATTCGGGCCAGCCTCGTCAGGAAATCTTCGAAGGGATCAAGTACGCCTTACTTAAACCTGCTATTTATCATTACCTGGAATATCCCATAGGCTGGCTGGGGGTCCATTTGTTTAGCCGTTCCCTGGCGAAATATTTGCGCAATAAAAATTTTGATGTCCTTCACGGTTTCGATATGACGGCCTATCAGTACGCGCAACAAAAGAATCGTCGGCCGGTTATTACTCAGATATTTACCGATAATTACCTCTGCAATCCCATCAGTTCCATTAATCCATTAAAATTTTTTCATTTTACAGGAATTCAGTTTTCCGATATTAAGGATAAAAAAATTGCTATTTCCCGTTCATCGAGTCTTTTTGTAAAGACAAAATATTTTTTTCAGTATTGGTTTAAGATCAAGCCCATGCATAAATTGTTACGCGAAAGCGACCGCGTTTTGATTGAGGCTGAAATTTTTAAGAAGGATATTTTTTCTCTATTTGATTTAGAGCAAGCCAAATGCAGCGTGCTTCCGGTAGGAGTTGATTTTGCCGCGATTCAGACGGCTTGCAGGGAGGAGCTGCTTACTCGGGAAGATGTCGGCCTTAAACAGGAGGACTGTGTTTTAATTACGGTCAACCGTCTGGCCGCTGATAAGGGCGTGGACAAAATTATTTTGGCTATGGCGGAAGTTGTCCCGCAGAATCCCAAAGTCAAACTGATCATTATTGGCGCGGGATATCAAGAAGAGGAAATCAAGCAGTTGATCGAGCGCCACGGTCTGTCACAACATGTCGTTCACATAAGAAATATTGAGGAAAAAAAGTTATATTCATTTTATAAAATTTCTGATATATTTATATGCGCTTTTTCCTACCCCGGATCGAGTCTTAGTACGGTGGAGGCTATGGCCTGCGGGCTTCCCATTATAACAACGGCGCAGCCGTGGCTGGTTCCAGAAGGCGCAAACGGCATTGTCTTAGATAATAACAGTCCTCAGCTGATCGTACAGGCAGTTCTTCGATTAATCGAGGAAAACCAGCTTCGCCGCCGGGGCCAGCTTTCGCAAGAAATTGCGCGGCAGGACACTTGGCCTTCAATCGCGCAAAGAGCTATAAGAAAGTATGAGTCTCTTTTGTCAAGCCTGCCTGTCAGCGGGCATAAAATCTTAAATCGTGGATAATTTTGATGTATGTGGTGTTCCTGTCAGCGCGCTCAATCTAGGGGAAGCGTGTCGACAAATTGATGAGTGGATTAAAAAGAAAGAACAGCGATATATTTGTATTGCTCCTGTGGCAACGATTGTTGATGCCCAAAATGATCAGGATTATCGTAAGGTAGTAATTGGCGCGAGCATGGTTACTCCTGATGGGATGCCGCTGGTCTGGATCGGCCGGTTCAAAGGCAATCGCCATGTCGGACGAACCTACGGTCCTGATTTGTTGCAGGCGCTTTGCAAAGAAGGCGGGACCCAGGGATATCGGCATTATTTTTATGGGGGAACCGAGAAAACCAGCGAGCGGCTGGAAATAAATTTAAGAAAGCAGTTTCCCAATATTCGAATTACCGGCCGGTATGTGCCGGATCAACAGCCGATTCATTTTTCAGAGAAAAAAGAAATCCTGGAAGCGATTGATCAAAGCGGCGCGGATATTCTCTGGATCGGTTTAGGATCGCCGAAACAAGATTTTTGGATGGCCGAGCACCGCCATCGGTTAAATGTCCCTGTCATGATTGGCGTGGGCGCCGCGTTTGATTTTGTGGCGGGGACAAAACCGCAGGCCCCGCGCTGGATGCGTCAAGCGGGCATGGAATGGTTTTATCGTCTTTGTTTTGAACCCAGAAGATTGTGGAAACGATATTTGATTGGGAATTCGCAATTCATTTATTATCTGTTAAAAAGTTTTTTAAAAAAGAAGGATAACTAATTTAAATGAGCCGTATATTAAGGCTTTCAGTCATAAAAATTACCTACATTTTTATAGATATCCTTTTTGTGAGCCTTGCGATTTATTTAGCCAGTTGTATCCGAGAATCGTCTCTTCCTTATCCTGTAACAATTTACAATTTATTTATTAATTCTGAGAATCCTTTCAAACCCATCTTTCTATTTTGGATTCTTGTGACCATATTGTTAGCAAATTCTTACGGACTGTATCAAACCAAACGCGAAATTTCTGAATGGATTGAGGTTTGGCAGGTCGTTAAATCTGTTGTTGTATCGATAATGATAACCATGGTTGCCATTTATTTGGCAAAAGCTCAAGAGATCCCGCGTTCAGTCTTAGGATGGAGTTTCTTTTTTATCTCATCTTTTTTTTGTACGTGGAGAATTTGTAAACGTTTTTTTGTTAATTGGCTGGTAAGCCAGGGATATAACAATTTTAATGCTTTGATTATTGGGGCAGGGAAAATTGGACAAACTCTGGCCCGTGAAATCAGGCAAAAATCGGGCCTGGGAATCAAGGTTGTCGGCTTCCTGGATGATTTTAAAACCAGCTATCCAGATGAAAAAGATATTAGAATTTTAGGGAAGATTTCAGATTTTGTGGATATTGCCCGCACAGAATTTATTGATAAAATTTTTATTACCATCCATCATGACAGCCGTGTTTTTTTACAGTTGTTAGAACAGGCTAAGGAATTAAAGATTGCGGTGCGTGTGGTTCCTCAAGGTTTCGAAATAATGCCCGGTGAATTTTGCAAATATAACATCGGTTTTATTCCCATTTTGGAATATTGCGACGCGGAAAATTCATATAAACAGGCCGGAAAAAGGTTGTTCGATTTTTTTGCCACTTTTCTGGGAGTCATTTTTTTATTTCCGGTCTTTGTTGTTATTGCTATGTTAATCAAAGCAGATACTCCCGGGCCTATGTTTTATCGCTCTAAACGGTATGGCCGCAAGGGACGTATTTTTAATATGTATAAATTTAGAAGCATGGTTCGCGATGCCGATAAATTTTTAGAACAAATTTCGCACAAAAACGAGGTTGATGGCCCCATATTTAAAATCAAAGAAGATCCACGGGTGACTGCGCTGGGTAGATTTTTAAGAAAATACAGCTTAGATGAGCTTCCTCAAATTTTCAACGTGCTTAAAGGGGACATGAGTTTGGTGGGGCCAAGGCCCTTACCGATCAATCAGATCGAAAAGCAAGATTTAAGGCAGCTGCAACGATTGGAAGTTCGTCCGGGGATTACCGGCCTTTGGCAAATTCGTGGACGCAGTGATATTTCGTTCTCCCGGTTTGTAAAATGGGATATTTGGTATATTAAGAATTGGTCTTTTTGGCTGGATATGAATATCCTGTTTCAAACTATCCCAGTTGTCTTCAGAGGCAAAGGGGCATATTAAATCAATGGAGTGTAAAATGGGGGAAAATAAACGGGCACTAATTACTGGAATCACGGGACAGGACGGCTCTTATTTGACAGAGTTCCTGTTGAAGAAAGGTTATGAAGTTTATGGCCTTATCAGAAGATCGAGCTCATTGAACACGGGGCGCATTAATCATCTTTATCAAGATCCTCATGAAAAAGGCGTTCGGTTAAAGCTGCTTTATGGGGATTTAAATGACGCCAGTTCTTTAAATCAAACCATAAAAACCATTCAACCCGATGAAATTTATAATCTAGGAGCCCAGAGCCATGTGAAGGTCAGCTTCGGGATCCCTGAATATACCGGTGAGGTAACCGCCCTGGGGACAACGAGATTATTGGAAGCGATTCGAGAATCCGGAATAAAAACGAAATTTTATCAAGCGTCAAGTTCTGAGATGTATGGGAATATAAAACAATTTCCGCAAAATGAAAAGACGCCTTTTTCCCCGCGCAGCCCTTATGGCGCGGCTAAAGTATACGCCTATTGGATGACGGTGAATTATCGAGAGGCCTATAATGTGTTTGCCTGTAATGGAATTTTATTTAATCACGAATCTCCTCGCAGGGGTGAAACCTTTGTCACCAGGAAAATCACTCTGGCGCTCGCCCGTATTAAGCATGGAGTGCAAAAAAAATTATATTTGGGGAATCTTAATGCCAAAAGGGACTGGGGTTTCGCGGGCGATTATGTGGAAGCGATGTGGCTCATGCTCCAGCAAAAACAAGCCGATGATTATGTCATCGCGACAGGCAAAACATTTTCAGTGAAGGAATTTCTGCAGGAGGCGTTTGATTACGCGGGTTTGAATTGGAAACAATATGTCGAAATTGACAAAAGATATTTTCGGCCTACGGAAGTCGATTGCTTGGTTGGTGACAGTTCTAAAGCCAGGAGAGTTTTAAAGTGGAAGCCAAAATTTAATTTTTCTCAATTGGTGCGAATGATGGTTGACTCGGACATGAAGCTGGTTGCCAGAGAATTATATGGGATTAAGGGAAAATATCAATGAAATTTTGGGAGAATAAAAGAGTTGTTGTGACAGGGGGCGCGGGTTTTCTAGGCAAAGCTGTGGTCGCGCAGCTTAAAGCAAGAGGATGCCGAAAACTATTTATTCCTCGGAAAAAAGAATTTGATTTAAGAGATTTAACCGCTATCAAGCGGTTATTAAAGTTGACGAAGCCGGATATTATCATTCATTTGGCGGCGGTGGTTGGAGGCATTGGAGCTAACCGAGAGAATCCCGCCCAATTTTTTTATGACAATCTCATGATGGGTGTTCAATTAGTGGAACAAGCCCGTATTTTTGGCGTCAAGAAGGTTGTTCTTATCGGCACCATTTGCGCCTATCCTAAACTTACCAAGGTTCCTTTTAAAGAAAAAGATTTATGGAATGGTTATCCTGAAGAGACCAATGCCCCGTATGGCCTGGCTAAAAAGATGCTCTTGGTGCAATCTCAAGCTTATCGCCAGCAGTATGGCTTTAATTCTATTTTTTTACTGCCGGTTAATCTTTACGGCCCGGGAGATAATTTTATTCCTGTGGGTCTTTCCCATGTTATCCCCGCTGTTATTAAGAAATGTTGTGATGCCATAAAAAATTCAGAAAAATCTATTACGGTCTGGGGAACAGGCAAGCCTACGAGAGAATTTTTGTATATCGATGACGCCACCCAGGCTGTCCTGATGGCTGCTGAAAAATATAACAAACCTGATCCGGTTAATATTGGCGCTGGTTTTGAAATTTCTATCAAGGACCTGGTTAATCGTATTGCCCATTTAACAGGATTTAAAGGAAAAGTTGTTTGGGATAAATCCAGGCCTGATGGACAACCACGCCGACGATTGGATGTTTCCCGTGCCAAGGAAGAGATAGGTTTTAAAGCGAAAACAGGATTGGAAGAAGGCCTTAAGAAAACAATCGCGTGGTACAGAGAGGAATTTTTAACTTAAGCTTAAAGAAAATTTAAGTTAAATTTTAAAATGCTTCCATGAATAGTCAAAAAATAATCATTTGGTCTGATAGGGCCATGGCTTTTTCTTTTTATGCTTTAATCTATTTTTTGCCGATTTCGATCGCGCTCACGGAATCTTTCGCGGGGCTGGTTCTCTTTTTCTACATTTTCAAAAGAGGAGCCATGTTGTATGATCAAATCCGAAAAGGATATCTTCCTTGGCGCGCGTTGTCATTCTTTAGAAAGGTTTTTTCCTTTTTTCGATCGTTTAAACCTGTGGAGAATGCTCTCAATTGGCCCATTGGCATCTTTTTATTTTTTACTTTTATGTCAGTTATTTTCAGCGAAATTCCTCTGTTAAGCTTGAGAGGTTATGTAGGTAAAACACTGGAATTTGCTTTTTTATATTTTAGCTTTCTTGAGTGTATGCATTCAAGAAAACGAATCAAAATTTTTTTAACAATATATCTGATTTCTTTCGCGCTCATTTGCGTCAATGGGATGTTTCAATATTTTACAGGGCAGGAATTTATTCATGGGAATTTAGTGGAATCAGGAAGAATTTCTTCGAGTCTGCGGCACGCCAATGACTTTGGATCTTATCTTATCCTCTTTATTCCTGTATTATTTTTCTTGTCTGTTTTATGCGGCAGGCGCAGTGGGACTCAAAAATCAGATTTTTCAGTCTTTGCGTCTCTGCCAGCCAGAGTCATTCTTTTTCTCCTTTTCATTCTTGCGCTTGTTTGCCTGGGCTTGACATTCTCCCGAGGAGCCTGGATGGCCCTTATTTTGAGTCTATTCCTTGCAGGATGTATAAAATTAAGGCTGCTATTACCATGTTTTTTACTAATTGTTATCTTTTTATTCGCAGCTACTCTTAATTTAAAAGGAAGGAATGATGGAATATTTGAGGAGATTCGCCGATTTATGTCGCTTACTAATAAGGCTGACAAGAGAGTGAGTTTGGAGCGTATTCTTCAATATGATAATAATAGAATGGTTTATTGGCAAGGCACCGGAGAAATTATTAAAGATTACCCGCTTTTTGGCACAGGATTAAACACGTATTCACAGATTGTGGGTAGATATAAAAAAAATTTTGGGGTGTACGCGCACAATTGTTATTTACAAATGACCGCTGAGATTGGGCTGCTTGGCATAACAGCCTTTTTTGGGGTTTTATTTGCCCTTTTTAGGAATTCTTTAGAAGGCCTTCGTCTGATTAAAGATCAAGCTCACTGGCTGTTGTTGTTCGGTTTTTTAGTAGGGTTATTGGCTTTTTTGATTCATAGTTTCTATGATACGAATTTTTATTCTGTGCAACTTTCGAGTTTAATGTGGATAACTATAGGTGTCATTGTAACTTTACAGAAAGAAAACCGATAATATGTCACAGAAATCTTTTAATTATTTTTTTATCGCTATGGTGTTGTTTTTAGCTTCCGCGCTCCATTATCAAAATAAACGTTTTGCTTCTGCCCAGTTTATTTATACAAAAAATATAAATGATATTTATTCTAGGTTTAGGACACTTTTTATGGGAGAAGATGATGTTAACAGAGCAATAACTTCGGAATTTATTGCTGATCCTTTCTTTGACGGAACAACTTGGAAAGAATCCTTAAAAACGCCGTTAAACTTAAGAAGTTTAATGACGTTGAATATTACTGTCAGCAGGTTGGAATCCAAACTAAATTATCAGGAAGAGGTTCTGAATCGTTTGATTAATTGGACTTCCCCTGAAACTTTTAAAAAGGACGATCAAAACAAGTTTGGGTCTTCCGAGTTTTTAGTGGGCGAGTTAGATGCTTTAGCATTACGGAGCTCTTTACAGGCCAATAATAAACATAATATTTTAGTGTTTGGAAAATTTGGCACAACTCCTAACAGATTAAATCAAGCCGAGGAACAAGATTTTGTAAGAGCATTTAATGAGATTCTCAGGATGCCTGATTTCCATGCTCAGGTCGATGCCAATATGTATAAGTCAAATCTTTCTAAAGAGATGCAAGAATTACTCGGGAGAGCTCAAACTCAGGGCGAGATGCTTAGTGAGCCGGAATATTTGAGTTTAAACAGAGCATTATTACAAGCAATTTACCCATACGGAACCCGGTTGAGCCGCAAGTTTTTCGATGTCATTATAGACAATATCCCTGGAGGAGATCGTTACAATGGAGGAATGGATTCCCCTAAGTTTGATATTGGTTTTACGGGAGAAGTTGACGGAGTAAGGGTAAGTCAGAGAGGGTTAATGCGGGCAGATATCCTCAATCAGATTCCTAAGGGAGCCAAAATTGTTTCGGCTGTTTTATATATGAAGCAAAATTCATCGAATCCAGCTGTGGAAATTTTTGATGAAAAAATTAATTTATATGAATTACAAAGAGCATGGAATGCGGCAAATTTAGGGCATGGAGGAGAGGTTTCTTGGGGTTATGCGATAACCCCTGAGGTCCCTTGGAGTACTCCTGGAATATGGCCGGATGAGAACGATGTTAATCTTACCCCGATGGCCAGCGCTGGAGGAATTGTGGAATCACTCAATGATCAATGGTTGGCATTTTATTTTAATCCTCAAGGGATTGAAAGCTTGGAGAGAATCGTTAATGGTGGCCCTAATTATGGATGGTTGTTTAAATTAGATCGGGAAGAAACCAGTAAAGCACGCATTTCTTTTAAATCCGCAGATTATCCTGAAATAGAAAATCGGCCTTATATGGAGATCAGGTATTTCAAGTCTGAACATATTGATTGGAAAAGCGATCCGTTAAATCCAGAAGTCGATAAACAAAAGCACCAGTGAGGTAGATATGAACAAGCTTACCATTAAAGACGTTAATTTAAAGGATAAAAAAGTCATTGTTCGCTGTGATTTTAATGTCCCTTTAGATGAAAAACTAAACATCACGGACGACCGGCGCATTCAGGAATCTTTGCCGACCATAAAATATATTCTCGAGCAAAAACCGGCTAAGCTTATCTTGATGAGCCATTTAGGCCGGCCGGATGGGAAGGCGGTTGATTCCCTGCGTTTGACGCCCGTGGTTAAACGCATAGAAGAGCTTCTTAAGGAGAAGGTTTTAAAGACAGAGGATTGTATCGGTGATGCGGTCGAGCAGGCCATTCAAAAAAGTAAAGAACGTGTTATCCTTTTGGAAAATTTACGATTTCATAAAGAAGAAGAAAAAAATGATCCTGCCTTTGCCAAAGCCTTAGCGTCTTTAGCGGATATTTATGTCAACGATGCCTTTGGAACGGCCCATCGAGCCCATGCCTCGACGGAGGGGATCACCAGGTATCTTCCCGCCGTTGCCGGATTTCTTTTGGAGAAAGAAATTAAATATTTAGGCCAAGCTGTTCAAAACCCCCAAAGGCCTTTCGTGGTGATTTTAGGTGGCGCTAAAGTTTCCGATAAAATCCTTTTAATTGACAATCTGCTTTCCAGAGCTGATACAATTCTTATCGGCGGAGGGATGGCGTATACCTTTTTAAAGGCTTTAGGAAAAGGCATTGGTAATTCTAAATTAGAGGCTGATAAGGTGGAGACCGCCAGGCATCTTTTAGAGAAGGCGAAAAAAGTTAATGTGAACATTGAACTGACCTCTGATTTTGTTGTTGCGAAGGATTTTAATCAGCCCGAGACAAAAAAAATTGTTAAGGAAATCCCCGATGGATGGATGAGTTTAGATATCGGCCCGGAAACACGAAAGCGTTTTAAGGAAATACTTTCCAAAGCTAAAACGGTTGTCTGGAATGGGCCTGTAGGCGTTTTTGAAATCGATGCTTACGCCGAAGGGACAAGGGAAATTGCCGATCATTTAGCTTCTCTTAAAGGAGTCACTACGATTGTCGGCGGCGGAGATTCAGCGGCGGCGGTGAGTAAATTTAAATTGGATGATAAATTCACGCATATTTCAACCGGCGGCGGGGCATCCCTGGAATTTCTAGAAGGGAAAACATTGCCTGGCATTGCGGCTTTAAAGGATAAAAAAGAAAAGGTAAAGGTAGGATAGAATATGAGAAAACCCATTATTGCCGGCAACTGGAAATTAAATCATTCGATAGATGACGCTGTTCAACTTGTCATTGAATTAAAAAGAGAATTGGTTGATGTGGTTGGAGTCGATATTGTTGTTTGCCCTGTTTTTACCGCCATCTCCGTGGTGCAAGACGTTTTACTTGAATCTAATATCGCTGTTGGAGCGCAAAATTTGTATTGGGAGGATTCCGGGGCTTTTACGGGAGAAGTCTCCGCTCCCATGCTTAAAAATATAGGCGTGGAATACGTCATTATCGGGCATTCCGAGAGACGCCAATATTTTGGGGAGACCAATAAAACGGTTAACAAAAAAATTAAAGCGGCCCTGAAGCACAATTTGACACCGATTGTCTGCGTGGGAGAAAATCTTCAGGAAAGAGAAGGGAATAAAGCCTTTGAGGTGATCCAAACCCAGTGTGAAGAATCTCTTAAAGGATTTACGAAAGACGAGATCATGAAGATTGTTATTGCGTATGAACCGGTTTGGGCAATCGGCACGGGAAAGACAGCCACCCCTGACCAGGCCCAGGAAGTTCATAAATTTATTCGCGATTTGTTAAAGAAAATGTATAATGAAGAGGTTTCGCAAGCGTTACGCATCCAATATGGAGGCAGCGTTAACGCCGAAAATATGGCAACTCTGATAGCGCAGAAAGATATTGACGGAGCGCTGGTCGGAGGGGCCAGTTTAAAGGCCGATTCATTTGTCAAGATTGTTAAAGGGTGCTGCGGGGTAAAATGTTAAATTTTTTAAAGATTCAATAAAAGGATAACTTATTATGATCCCATTTATGCTTGTGCATGCTTTAATTTGTATTCTACTTGTTATTGTTATTTTAATGCAGTCAGGAAGACGCGGCGGTTTAACAGAAAGTATGGCCGCGGCGGAGTCGCTTTTTGGAGCCCAGACAAACGCCTTTATGATTAAAACCACGACTATTCTAGCTACTTTTTTTCTTGTCACCTGTTTAGGCTTGGCTTTCTTTTCCTCAAAACAAAATAAATCATTGATGTCGAGTAGGGGGGCTGTGGGTACGATTCCGAAGGCGGCAGGCTTACCCTTAGAGCAGCCTTCAGCAGCGGCGCCAACAACTCCAACGCCTGAGACAGCACCGGCTGCGCCATCTGTGGATCAAGGGCCGGATACAACGCCTGTTCCATCAGCTGTTGATCCAGCTTCGGCAACTCAATAAAAAAATTGGGTTAAAACATTGAGGAAAAATACCTCTTCTATAAGTTTATTTTTTTGTCTATCTTCCCTGTCCTTATTTTTTCTTTTTTCTTCGTCTTCTTTAGCTGGCCTCTCAAAGAGCAAATACGGCGGGCAATTGATTGCCTCCACGACCTCTGATCCCAAGTCTTTTAATGACATCACGGCTAAAGAAACTTCTACTACACTTGTGACTGGTCATATCTTCGAAGGGTTAACCACGATTAATCCTTTTGATTTAAAGATTAAGCCTCATCTGGCCGAGAGCTGGGAGACTAGTCCGGATGGGCGAACATGGATCTTTTATCTACGTCGGGATATCCTCTGGAATGATGGTCAACCATTTACGGCTGAGGATGTTGTTTTTACATTCAATGATTTGATTTATAATCCGGCCATCCCTAGCTCGGCTCGCGATATTTTTACCATTGATGGGCAGACTTTCCAAGTTAAAAAAATCGATGATTACACGGTTCAGTTTACCCTGCCTGTCAAATTTGCTCCTTTTTTGCGAGGGATGACTCAGTCAATTCTCCCAAAACACAAATTGAAGAAAATGGTGGAAGAAGGAAAATTTGCCCATAGCTGGGGGATTGACACGGATCCCAAAGAGATTGTGGGGACAGGCCCCTTTAAATTAACCGAATATAAATCCGGCCAGCGCCTGGTCTTTGAGCGCAATCCCACCTATTGGAAAAAATCTGAAGCAGGGGATTCTCTGCCCTATTTAGACAAAATCATTTATTTAATTGTCCAAAGCCAGGATGTGGAACTCCTTAAGTTTATCGATGGGGAACTCGATTATATCGACGTGCGGCCGATGGATTATCCTTTTGTGAAACCTTCAGAAAGGGAAGGGAATTTCACGATGTATGACATTGGCCCGGGCTTTGGAACAAATTTTATTACGTTTAACCAAAATTCCGGGATTAATCCCCAGACCCAGAAACCTTTTGTTAATTCAAAAAAATTATCCTGGTTCACGAATGTAAATTTCCGCCGGGCCGTGGCTCATGCCATCGACAAGAAAAAAATTATCGAAATTGTGATGAATGGCCTGGGCTATCCTCAGGATTCGGCGATGACTCCCAGCGCCGGATTTTTTTATAACCCTGATGTTGTAAATTATGAATATGATTTAGAAAAAGCCAGAATCCTTCTTAGCGAGGCCGGGTTTGTGGATCGTAACGCCGATGGTGTCCTGGAAGACAAGGAAGGTAATAATGTGGAATTTAATTTATATACGAATGCGGGAGCTGAGGAACGCACCCAGATTGCCTCGCTTATCCGCCATGATTTGACCCAATTGGGAATGAAGGTCAATTTTCTCACCCTGGAATTTAACAATTTAGTCGGGAAGCTCACTTCTAATTTTGAATGGGATGCCATCATCATTGGCTTAACCGGAGGAGTCGAGCCGCATTTTGGAAAAAATGTGTGGGCCTCCGATGGGGGGCTTCATATGTGGTATCCCTCCCAAAAGAGTCCGGCCACCGAGTGGGAGAAAAGAATTGATGAGTTTTTTAGCCAAGGGGTACAAGAATTAGATGAAAACAAGAGAAAAGCTTATTATGATGAGTTTCAGAGGATTGTTTCCCAACAATTGCCGGTTATTTACACGGTGTTGGAACCGCGGCTTTTTGCCATTAGAAATAAATTTGGGAATCTGAAACCCACCACCTACGGAATTTTTCACAATTTGGAAGAAATTTACATTAAACAGGAATATAAGTAAGTATGTTAAAGTTCATCTTTAAAAGGATTCTGGTTGCGATTCCTCTTCTCTTGGGGATGTCGCTACTCACCTTTGTCCTTATGCAGATGACCCCGGGTAATTTTTTCGATACGATGAAACTTAATCCTCAGGTGTCGCCGGAGACCATTGAATATTATAAAGCTAAATTTTTTCCCGATAAGCCGATTGTCCAGCAATATTTTTATTGGCTGGGGAATCTTTTAAGAGGAGAATTCGGATATTCGCTTTTTTTTAATGTTCCGGTCAAACACTTAATTGCGGATCGGCTGGGAAATACTTTTCTGTTATCCTTTTCAAGTTTTTTATTTAGCTGGCTTATTGCGATTCCCTTAGGCATTTGGGCGGCTCTTTCTCGGAATCGTTTCTCCGACCGCGCGATTCAATTTTTTTCCTATGTCGCTTTATCGATCCCGACATTTTTTTTGGCCATGCTTTTATTGTATGGAGTCAGCCAATGGCGGATATTGCCGCTAGGAGGGATGCACAGAGCCAATTACGAAGAGTTGTCTTTCTTGGGGCAATTCCTTGATTTCTTACAGCATTTAATTATTCCGTGCCTGGCCATTTCCTTAGGTTCGATCGGGGCTTTGCAGCGAATTATGCGCGGGAATATGCTTGAGGTCTTAAGACAGCAATATGTTTTAACCGCCCGCGCGAAAGGACTCCCCGAACACCGGGTGATTTATGGCCATGCTCTTCGCAATGCCGTTAATCCGTTGATTACTCTTTTGGGTTATGAATTTTCAGGGCTGCTCAGCGGCGCGGCCCTGATTGAGATTATCTGCAGTTGGCCGGGTTTAGGTACTCTTATATTAACAGCTGTTCGCTCGAAGGATGTATATCTGGTTATGGCCAGCATGATGATGGGGGGGATCCTATTTCTCTTAGGCAATCTCCTGGCTGATATCCTTTTAGTGTTGTCCGATCCAAGGATTCGATATGATTAAAGAACCCAAACATTTAAGCCAGTTTCAGATGGCCCTCAAGCGGTTTAAAGAGAACCGTATGGCCATGATTTGTTTTTATATTCTCTTTATTCTCTACGCGGGCGCTCTTTTTGCGGATTTCTTAGCGCCGTATTCTTACAGCAATGAAGAGAGAAATTATTCCTATTGTCCGCCAACACCCCTTGAGCTTTTTAATGAGCAAGGGCATTTAACCTGGCCATTTGTCTACGGCCGCCAGCTTACCTTTGATGAGTATCACAAAAGAATTTATCTCGTGGATAAAATTCAACAATTTCCTTTCAAATTTTTTGTCAAAGGCGATGAATATAAATTTTTAGGAATTTTAAAGAGTTCCTACCACTTATTCGGGGTTGAATCTCCTGGGCGTCTGTATCTTTTTGGCGCGGATTCGCGCGGCCGTGATCTCTATTCAAGAATTTTGCATGGCGGAAGAATTTCTCTTTCGATTGGACTTATTGGCGTTGCGATTTCTTTTTCTATCGGGCTCTTGGTTGGAGGGATTGCCGGTTATTTTGGCGGGTGGATTGACGACGCCCTAATGCGTATTTGTGAAATCGTGATTATGATTCCGGGGTTTTATCTTTTACTCGCCCTGAGGGCGGTTGTTCCGGATAATTTTAGTTCTCTTCAAGTTTATTTCGCGATTATTATCATTCTTTCTTTTATTGGCTGGGCGGGTTTGGCCAGAATCATCCGCGGGATGGGACTGTCTTTAAAAACCAGAGATTATGTCCTGGCCGCCAAAACGTTGGGAGTCTCTAATATAAAAATTATTGTTACGCATATTTTGCCGCATACTTTATCATATTCGATTGTCGCTGTTATGCTCTCTATCCCCGGATATATTTTAGGAGAATCGGCTTTAAGCCTTCTGGGGTTAGGGATTCAAGACCCGTACGCGAGCTGGGGCAATATGCTCTCGGAGGCCATGAGTATTGCGCGGATTAAATTCGCCCCCTGGATTTTGCTCCCTGGATTTTTTATTTTTTTAACGGTGGTCTGTTTTAATATGATCGGCGATGCCTTGCGGGATTGTCTGGATCCCTTATATAAAGGAGAAGAGAGGGCAGGCTAACTTATGCTTTTGAAGATTGAACATCTTTCAGTGAAAGTAAAAAATAATGAAGAGATACGCCCCATTCTTAAGGATGTCTCTTTAGAAATTCCAGCCCAAAGTATTGTGGCCCTCGTGGGCGGATCGGGAAGCGGAAAGACGACGGTCGCTCTGTCTATTCTGCGCTTACTTTCTCCGGCTTTAGAAATTACTCAAGGAAAGATTATTTTTCAAGGGAAAGATATTCTCAGGTACTCGACAGCCCAGATGCGGAATTTAAGGGGCAAAGATGTTGGAATGGTTTTTCAAGAGCCATTGTACGCCTTTAATCCCGTGTACAGAATTGGATTTCAAATAGAAGAGGTATTAAAATGCCATACCGATTTAAATCAAAAAGAGCGTCGAGAAAAAGTTTTTGAACTTTTTAATAAAGTGGGATTAACGGATCCTTTAAGGATTACACAGGCCTTTTCCCATCAATTAAGCGGGGGGATGCGTCAGCGCGCGATGATCGCTCAGGCAGTCGCTCTTCATCCTTCATTAATTATCGCGGATGAACCAACCAGCAATTTAGATGTCACGATTCAAGCTAAAATTATGGAGTTGTTCCGTCAGCTTAAAGAAGAGTTAAAATTATCGATTCTTTTAATTACGCATGACGTAGGAATGGTCACTCATTTGGCGGATGAAGTGGTTGTTATGCAAGAGGGGAGCGTTGTCGAAAAAGGAAAGGCACAGAC
>ORJL010437310.1_pt1 | contig 128900 bp, 129 predicted proteins | sample 1779941 | NCBI WGS metagenome assembly ORJL01 (sample SAMEA104232317, study PRJEB22302) | groundwater metagenome | biome: forest; feature: aquifer; material: groundwater | place: USA | collected 2011-08-07 | depth 5.8 m | reverse complement strand
TGATCGCCGGCGGCGCCGAAAGCTGTTTGACGCCGCTGGGTATAGGCGGTTTTTGCGCACTGCGTGCGATGTCGAAGCGCAACGACGATCCCCAGACCGCCTCGCGTCCGTTCGATAAAGAGCGCGACGGATTCGTGATGGGCGAGGGAGCCGGCATCGTGATGATCGAAGAGCTCGAACATGCCAAAGCGCGCGGCGCAAAGATCTACGGCGAGATCGTCGGGTATGCTCTCAATGGCGATGCGTTTCACATGACAGCGCCTCATCCGGAAGGCGAGGGTGCCGCACGCTGCATGGCGGGCGCGCTGAAAGAATCGAAGCTTCGCGCCGAAGATATCACATACATCAACGCACACGGCACATCGACCGAGCTCAACGACAAGATCGAGACGCTCGCGATTAAGCGCGCGTTCGGTGAGCACGCGAAAAAATTGCAGATCAGCTCCACAAAATCCATGACGGGCCATACGCTGGGCGCTGCGGGCGGCATTGAATTTGTGGCCTGTGCGCTTTCTCTTGAGACCCAGACGCTTCATCCGACTATTAATCTTCACAATCCGGACCCTGAGTGTGACTTGGATTACATCCCCAACGTCGCCCGTAAGACGCCGGTGAAGGCCTGCCTTTCCAACTCGCTCGGATTCGGCGGGCACAACACGTCTATCATCATCAATAAATTCAATGGATAATAAAGTGAACCTTGGAGCGGGCGAATGAAATCATTGCTTGAAGGTAAAAAGGGACTGATCCTCGGCGTCGCCAATAAGCGCAGTATTGCCTGGGCTATTGCGAGGTCGGTGTCCGAACACGGCGCAAAGCTCGCTTTTACGTACCAGGGCGAACGCCTGAAAGACAATGTCGAAGAGCTTGCCAACACGATCCCGGGTTCGATCATCCTCCCGTGCGATGTGATGGTGGAGTCTCAAGTCGACGATGTGATGACGAAGTTGGATGACGCCTGGGGCGGGCTTGATTTCGTCGCGCATTGTGTTGCGTACGCAAAATCTGAGGACCTGCAGGGGAGCTACGTCAAGACAAGCAAGGATGGTTTTGATACCGCGCTTGGCGTGAGCGCGTACTCCTTGACCCTCGTCGCCCAAAAAGCTGCGCCTCTCCTTGAAAAATCCGGAGGCGGCAGCATTGTCACGCTGAGCTACCTTGGCGGCGAACGCGTGGCCCCCGGATACAACGTGATGGGGATCGCCAAATCCGCTTTGGAGATGAGCGTGAAGTATCTGGCGTATGATCTTGGTCAAAAGAACATCCGTGTCAACGCCATTTCTGCGGGGCCGATCAACACGCTGGCCGCGCGCGGAATTAACGGGCTGCAGGATATGCTTAAGATCGTCCGTGAGAGGGCGCCTCTCCGCCGCAACACCGAGCCGGAAGAAGTAGGCGACACGGCGCTTTTTCTTGTCAGCAGCCTCAGCAGGGGCATCACCGGCGAGGTGCTCTACGTCGATAACGGCTACAATATTCTAGCGTTTTAAGATCTTCCTCCCGGGGAGCGGCCTAGCTTCCTTTTGTTTCGATTAAAAAAGCACAATATGTTGTGTTTTCTGTTGACGAGTGACACAGCGTATGGCATAATTCCCTCAAAGTTAAAGACTTCCCGGGGGATTTGTGTACTTTAAAAAACTGGAAATTATCGGTTTCAAGTCGTTCGCGGAAAAGACCGAGATCCGCTTTGAGCCTGGCGTGACCGCGATCGTAGGCCCCAACGGTTGCGGAAAATCGAACGTTGCCGACGCGATCCGCTGGGTCCTCGGCGAACAGAGCGCAAAATCCCTCCGCGGTTCCAGTATGGAAGACGTCATCTTCAACGGTTCCTCCTCGCGCGAGGCCGTGAACGTCGCCGAAGTGTCCCTCACCCTCAACAACGCCTCCAAGATCTTCGCCATCGATTACGAAGAAGTCACCATCACCCGGCGTCTGTACCGTTCGGGTGACAGCGAATACCTTTTGAATAAGAACATCGTGCGTCTTAAGGACATCCACGAACTGCTATTGGGCACCGGCATCGGCACGGAGAATTATTCCATCATCGAGCAGGGCAAGATGGACCGCATCCTCAACTCCAAACCGGATGAGCGCCGCGAGATCTTCGAAGAAGCAGCCGGGATCACCAAGTTCAAATCCAAGAAAAAAGAAGCGCTCCGCAAGCTGGAACAGACGGACGCCAATCTTCTTCGCGTCAACGATATCGTCGTGGAGGTCAAACGCCAGATCGGCTCGATCGAGCGTCAGGCCAAAAAGGCGGAGAGTTACAAACGTGAATTCGAGAAAATGAAGTCATTGGAGATCGCTGTCGCCGCGCGTGAATTCCGCGGGTTCGAAGACCGCCGCCGCGGCCGCGGGGACCAGTTGAACGCTCTCAAGGAACAGGAGATTGAGTACCGCCTCCAGCTCGAGACTCTCGAAGACGCTTGCCGCGCCAAGCGTGAGGAGCTTCAGCGGGTCGAAGAGTCGCTTCGCGCCCGCGATGCTGAGGAAATGGCCGCTACTGCTGATGTCCGCCGCAATCAGGACCGTGCGTTTCTCAACCGTGAGCGTATCGGCGAGCTTGCCGAGAAAAAAGAAAATCTTTCGAGACAGATCGAGGACGCTGTACGGCGCATCGAAGAATTCAAGGCAGAACACGCAAAGCTCGACGCTGAGTTCGAGGCCGTGCGCGTCGAAGAGGAAGAAGGCGCCCTTTTTCTTTCTTCCGTCGAGGCTTCTTTTACCGCTATTGAAGACGCTGTGCGGGCCGCCGAGTCCGCCGAAGCGGATTCGCGCGCATCTCTCTCTGATCTTGGCCGCCGCCGCGCAGACAATCAAGCGGAGCTTGCGAAAGTCGAAGCGGAGTTCGCCGCACTCACCGCGCGCGCACAAAAGCTGGAAGGCGAAGGACAGGTCGTCCGCAAGGAAGCCGGCCGGGCTGCCGATGAACGGTCTGCCGCGGGGACGCGTCTAGGGGAGCACGAGGGCTCGCTTCGCGCGAAGGCTGATGAAAAGGCTGCGCTTGAGGCGCGTCTGGCGGCTCTCGAGAGCGAACTCCGCCAGGATGAAGAGGAACTCAATCGCCTTTCGCTGGAACAGTCGTCGCTTAAAACCAAACTTGAAACATTATCTGATCTCAAGAATCGCCATGAGGGCTTCCTCGGCGGCGTGAAAGCGCTGCTGGAAGAAAAGGAGAACGGCCGCGCGCCCGGAATGGTCGGTCTCCTGGCGGATCTGGTCAAGGCTGACAAGGGGTACGAGCTTGCAGCCGAAGCGGCGCTTGAATCTTATCTGCAGGCCGTTGTGTTCGGCTCCGACGCTGAAGTTCTTGCGGCTGCGGATTATTTGCGCCCGCTCAACCGCGGACGGGCCATTTTATTGAGTTTGGAATCGCTCACGGCGGCGCATCTGACTCCCGCGCTTACCGTGTCCGCCGAACCCGTGATCAGTTTTCTTCGGCCTCAGGAGCACGCGCGTGCGTTGGTGGAACGCCTGGTCCGCAATATTTTCGTTGTAGACGATCCGGCCGAAGCGTTTCGTATCGCGCGTTCGGTGCCGGGTGCGGTGTGTGTCACGCGTGGAGGCGAGCGTTTTGAAGGCGAGGCCGTCATGGGCGGTTCTCTCTCTTCGGATGCCGATCTTTCCGTCGTTGGCCGTGAGTCGCGCCTGGAGGAGGTCCGTTCCGCCATCGAAGCGCTGGACCGGCGCATCCTGGAAGGGAAATCGCTTCTTGAAGCCAAGCGGGCTGAGTCCTTGGTCATGGGATCCTCGATCAAGGCCTTAGGCGAAGAAGTTGTCGGTTTCCAGGTCGCGCTAGGCGATGAGAAGAGCCGCCTGCGGCATCTCGAAGAGATCGAGTTCAAGCTGCGTGAAGAGCTTTTGGCGTTTGAAACCGAGAACGCCCAGCTTTCCGCCGAACGAGAAGCCATTAGCGGCCGCCGCGAGCGTTGCGGCGAGACGGCTTCGTCGTTCGATGCCGAAGAGAACGAGATCGCCGCGGCGCTCGCCCTTGCGGCTGAGACGATCCGGACGAAGGGCGACGAGAAGGACGCGCTTCTGGTGCGTCTTGCCGAAACCCGCTCGCATCAGAGCCATTGCACGGCGCGCCGCGAAAAGATCGAGAAAGATAAGAATTGGGTGCTTGAATCCGTCACGGGCGAAGGATCACGCCGCGACGATCTGACGCGCGAAGCGTCTGAAGCCGCCGCCAAGCGCGAGGCGCTCGAGGCCGAGAATGCGGCTCTAGACGAGGAGATCGGGCGTCTTTCTGAGCGCCGCGATGAAGCGCTGCGTGAAGCCGAGCGTCTGCGCGGCGAAAGGGAAGAGACGATTTCGGGGCTCGCCATCGTTGAGCGCGAGCGTGACGGCCGGCTTTCATTCTTGAAGGGCGCCAGCGACAAGGTCCATGCGTTTGAGCTCGAACAGTCGGAGATCCGCCATGAGATCGACCGTTTGAAGGAGCGTATTTTCAACGCCTATCAGATCGACATCCTCACCCAGGGCCTCCAGCAAGAGACCTTAGAGGGCGCTCAGGCGGCGTTCGGCGGGGACGGGGTCTTTGATGTCGATGGCGCGAAGGCCGAGATCCAGGCTTATCGCGACAAACTTGCAAAGATGGGTCCGGTGAACCTCGTCGCCATCGAAGAATTTGAGGAGATGCGCCAGCGTCACGACTTCCTGACACAGCAGCAGGCGGATCTTTTGCAGGCCAAGGACGATCTTCACAAGGCGATCCAGAAGATTAACCGTACGACCCGCGAGCTTTTCGTCGAGACGTTCGCACAGGTCCGCACCCACTTCACTTCCTATTACAGGCTTCTGTTCGGCGGCGGCACAGCGGATCTGGTGCTGCTCGACGAGAACGACGTACTCGAGAGCGGCATCGAGATCGTCGCGCGTCCTCCAGGTAAGAAACTCCAGCAGATCTCTCTGCTCTCAGGCGGTGAAAAGGCGCTCACGGCTGTGGCGTTGCTTTTCTCGCTCTTTAAGGTGAGGCCCAGCCCGTTCTGCGTGCTCGACGAGATCGACGCGCCGCTCGATGAGGCCAATGTCGAACGTTTTTGCAACGTCCTGCATGAGTTCATCGCAGGCTCACAGTTCATCATGATCACCCACAACAAGCGCACCATGAGCCTTGCCGACGCCCTTTACGGCATCACGATGGCGCAGACGGGTGTCAGCCGTATCGTGTCGGTGAAGTTTGCCGACGGCGCCTGCAAGGAAGCCCGGGAGGCGCAGCTTGTCCACGCCAACGGCAACGGAAATACCAGCCACACGGCCGCTGCTCCCGGCGCCGCCGTCGTCTCAGAAAATTAAACTTTAATTTTTATTACGGGATCTATTTCGTAGGTTTTTTGTAGGAGCGGACGCGGTTTTTGCCCAGGCGTTTGGCTTCGTAAAGCGCGCCGTCGGCGCAGTAGACCAATTTCTGCTGTTCTTCCGCGTCGTCGGGATACGACGCGACTCCCACCGATACCGTCACTTTGCGCCGGGGCACGTCGTTCCGGATTTCATCGGTGCCTTTTTCGATGGCCTCACGCAGGCGCTCGGCCATTTTCATCGCTTCTTCTTTCGTAGTGCCGGGGAGCACCGCCGCAAATTCTTCACCGCCGTAACGCGCCAGATGGTCGATCCGCCGGACGACGTTTTTTGAGATCGATGAAATATCCTCGAGCGCTTTGTCTCCGGCTTGGTGGCCGTACGTGTCGTTGTAGGTTTTGAAGTCGTCGACATCCATGATGATGAGAGACAGCGGTTTTTTGGCCAACCCGGCCTCTTTCAGGGATTCATCAAGCAGCCTTAGGAAGTGACCGTGGTTCCAGAGCTTTGTGAGAGAATCCTGCTGGGCGGTGATGACGACCTCATTGAACGTCTTGGCATTTTCGAGCGCCAGACCCGCGTGATTGGCGAGCATCATGAGACGGCGCACATCCGTCTCGCGGATCTCTTTCTTCGTTGTGACGTTGTCGATGAGCAGGACGCCGATCACGTGATTTTTGCCGCGCAGCGGAACGACGGTGAATTGCGTAATGCCGAGATTTTTGAGGTGCATGTCGCCGAGCTCGTGATTGGCCTCTTCTTTTGAGACGAGGGAAGGCGCATCGTTTATCACGGTCTTCGGGAGGACGCCGAACGCTTTTTCGATGGGCAGGCGGATCTGAACGACGATGTTGTTGAGAGCGGAATCAATACGCCCGTTGGCCTTGTGGTAGACGTCGAGCAGGCCTTCCAGCGTGATGCGGTTCTCCTCGATCATTTTCCAGACTGTGGGGGAGACTTCAGGGTGGGTGGGGCCGATGCCCATTTTACCCTCAAGCATCGTGCCTGACTCGTCGACCATGAAAAGGATGGCCCGGTTGTAGCCGAGGCCTTCATGGCTTGTGACCGCGCTCAGGATGAGGTAAATGACCTCATCCAGGAGGAGCGTCGTGCGGATGAGGTTACCGATTTCGTAGAGAAGAAGAAGCTCTTGACGGGTTTTCTTGAGTTCTTCTTGTAATCTTAATTCTTCCATAGTACGATAAGGTCTCTTTCAGGCGATTTAAAAAATATAGTAAGTTGTGCGTAATTTTGTAAACAGATAGTTAAATATACCATATCCCCGCCCTAAATGCCACAAGCGCTTGCAGCATCCTTGGAGTCCAAACATCCCGATTCTGTTGAAATCCGGGAGATGTTCGATCGTTTGGCGCCTCGTTACGACCTTTTTAACCACCTAACCAGCTTGGGTCTGGCGACGCTTTGGCGCCGCGACACGCTAAAGCCGGTCCGTGAGGGCATGCGTGTCCTTGATCTGGGCTGCGGCACGGGCGATCTGACGCTAGGCGCCTGCAAACTGTTGAATGGCTCAGGGGACGTCCTTGGCCTCGATTTTTCACCGCAGATGCTTGCTTACGCCGCTTTGCGCAGCGAAAAGCTGAGTTTAAGGACTAAGCCCCGTTTCGTGTGCCGCAAGGCGGAGGACCTTCCGTTCGAAAGCCAGCCGTACGACCTGGCAGTGTCCGGTTTTGTCCTGCGAAATCTATACCAAAACATCGACCGCATTGTCGACGGTGTTTTTGCGTCGCTGCGTTCAGGAGGCCAGATCAGTTTCATAGACATCACCGAAGCCAAAAAGCCGTGGGCCGGGGCGTTGTGGCGGCTCTATATGAACACTATCGGTGTTCTCGCCGGAAGACTAGCGTTCGGAAAAGATTATCCTGAGCTTTATCTTATCGAGTCGGCCAAGCGTTTCTTGAACGCTGACGGCTTTACCCAAAAACTGAAAGACGCGGGCTTCGAGAATATCACCGCGAAAGCGTACATGTTCGGTATGGTGACGCTCTACCGCGCCCGAAAACCTTGAGCCGCTCCTACAAGAACCTCAGAGCATTTCTCGCTGCGCTCGAAAATGAAGGCGAGTTGATCCGGGTCAAGCATCCCGTCAGCGCCGACCTCGAAATCGCCGAGATCACAGACCGCGTTTCCAAAATGCCCGGAGGCGGCAAGGCGCTTCTCTTTGAAAACGTAAAAGGGCACACGATGCCTGTGCTCATCAACGCGTTCGGCTCGACCAAGCGCATGGCGATGGCGATGGGCGGCATCGATGAGGCCGCCAAAAGGATCGCCGCACTTCTCGAAACGCACGGTATGCCGAAAGATCTGAGCGGCAAAGTAAAGCTGCTTGGGCAGCTGATCGATCTTTCTAAGATCCCGCCGAAACATGTAAAATCCGGGCCGTGTCAGGAAGTCGTGATCCATGAACCCAGGCTTTCTCAAATCCCCATCCTCAAATGCTGGCCGCACGACGGCGGGCCGTTCATCACGCTGCCGCTTGTGTTCACGCAGGACCCCGATACGGGTCTGCGCAACGTCGGTGTCTACCGGATGCACGTTTATGACGACCGCTCGACCGGAATGCATTGGCAGACGCAGAAGGACGGCGCGATCCACTCCGAAAAGGCGAAGCGGCGCGGCAAAAAGATGGAAGTGGCCGTGGTGATCGGCGCGGACCCCGCGACAGTATTTTCGGGGATCTGCCCGCTGCCGTACGGCATGGATGAGCTTTTGCTTGCGGGGTTTATCCGTACGGCGCCTGTCGAGCTCGTTCGCTGCAAGACCATCGCTGTGGATGTGCCCGCCGAAGCTGAGATCGTACTTGAAGGCACGGTCGATCCTGAGGATCTCGCAGTCGAAGGCCCGTTCGGCGATCATACCGGTGTGTACACGCCGGTCGAAAAATTCCCTGTCTTCCGCGTGAAGTGCATCACAATGCGGAAAAATCCGATCTATCTCACGACGATCGTGGGAAAACCCCCAATGGAGGATCTGTATATGGGCCAAGCCATCGAACGCACGTTTCTTCCGATCTTAAAGAAACAGATCCCGGAGCTCATCGAGATGAGTTTTCCGATGGAGGGGACGTTCAACAACGCCGTGATCGTGTCGATCGACAAGACGTATCCACATCAGGCAAAAAAAGTAGCGCACGCGATCTGGGGCCTCGGACAGCTTTCGTTCACGAAAGTGGTGATCATCGTCGATAAAGAAGTCGATGTGCACGACGTGTCAGCCGTGGCGCTCGCCGTCTTCAACAACATAGACCCCAAGCGCGATCTCTTTTTTGTTGAAGGCCCGGTGGACACGCTGAACCACGCATCGACCGAGCGCGATTACGGCTCCAAGCTTGGTATCGACGCCACCGCCAAGCGCGCGGACGAAGGCTATCACCGCACGTGGCCGGAAGAGATTAAGATGGATGACGTTACGAAGAAAAAAGTCGACGGGATGTGGAAAGAGCTGGGGATTGATAAGTAGCGTGTTGGGGCGAAACTGGTTTCATTTTCGCTCCGGGACCGCTCGCGCATCGGCGGGGGCGCTTGGCGCTACTCTAAAGACTCATTCCGCGTGAGCTCGCACCGCCCTCCGCGAAAACGAAACCAGCTTCGCCTGGCTTCGGCTCTCGGAGGGAATTGAACGATAAAAGCGCCAAATCTGTGCTTCTCGGAGGAGCTGAAATGCGCGAGCGGCCACGGTGTCGTCACGCAGTGACGACGAGCGAGCGCATTTTCGCAGGACAGAGCGCCTCGTCCGCCGAAGGACGGATCCGCCTCTGGCGGGGAGGGGAAAATAGGCGTCCCGGAGAGGGGTAAGGCCGGGCCGGAAACGACACAATGATGATTCATAAAATTAAACAATTCTTAGAGCTGATCAAATTCGAACATACGGTCTTCGCGCTGCCGTTCGCGTATCTGGGCATGTTGCTCGCGTTTAAGGAGTGGCCGGGTTTTGTGACGTTCGCGTGGGTGACGCTGGCGATGGTAGGCGCACGCACGGCGGCGATGGCGCTCAACCGCATCGTCGATGTGAAGATCGACGCCAAGAATCCGCGCACCCAACGCCGGCCGACAGTGACGGGGGAGATCCCCGTCGCGAAGGCATGGATCCTTGTTGCGGGCGCCCTTGCCGTTTTTTTCTTTTCGGCCTGGATGCTCAATCCTCTCTGCCTGGCGCTCTCACCAGTGGCTCTCGTCCTTTTGTCGACGTACCATTATGCGAAGCGTTTCACCCCATATTGCCATTTCCTTCTCGGGCTCACGTTGGCCGTGGCTCCGATAGGCGGGTGGATAGCGGTGACCGGAGCTTTTTCATGGACGGCCGTCCTTCTCTCCTTAGCGGTGCTTTTTTGGGTGGCGGGCTTCGACATCATTTACAGTCTCCAGGACGTCGATTTCGACCGGGCGGAAGGACTTCATTCGGTACCGGTGCGGTTCGGGGAGCGGGCGGCGCTGCGGGCCACTGGTTATTGCCACTTTGGGGCGGTATTTTTTCTCTCTTTCTTTGGACTAATGCAAGGATTGGGGCTTCTTTACTGGGTGGGGGTGTGTGTCACGGCGGCTCTGCTTAAGGTCGAGCACTGGCTCGTGGCGGAGGGCGATTTAAAGCATATCAACGTCGCTTTCTTCACGATCAACGGTTGGATCGGAATTCTCTTGCTAATTTTCTCATTTTTGGACATATATAGATGATGAAACGAGTTATAGTAGGTATCACAGGCGCCAGCGGGGCTATTTTGGGTGAGCGCCTGGTCCGTTTTCTGTTGGAGGGCGGCCACGAGGTCCATGCTGTGGTCAGTGGAAGCGGGGCGGCTGTTTTCGCCGAAGAATTAGGGATCAAGCTCGGGAAAACCCCTACTGAGGTCGTCAAAAATTTCTCGGCTCATTACGGGCGGAACAAGAAGCTTTTTGTGTCGCCCGCCGATGATTTTTCGGCAAAGGTTTCGAGCGGTTCTTCTTCCATTGACGCGATGGTGATCGCGCCGTGCAGCATGTCGACGGTAGGTGCCATCGCAAATGGCGTCACGATGAACCTCATCCACCGCGCCGCGAGCGTTTCGATCAAGGAAAAGCGGCCGCTGGTGCTCGTGCCGCGAGAGAGCCCGCTCAGCCCGATCCACCTTAAGAATTTACTTTATCTGTCGGAGATTGGCGTGCACGTGGTGCCCGCGACGACGGCGTTTTACCACAAGCCCAAGACGGTCGAGGAGCTCGTGGATTTCACGATCGGGAGAGTGTTGGATCTGCTCAAGATCGACAACAACCTGTTTCAGCGCTGGCGCGACAGTCCCGCCGAATGACGGGACGAAAGCGCCGCCGAATAACGGAGATGCCGGTGGAAGTCATCCGCGAATTCAAAGACATCTTCGAAAAAGTGAAGGCGGGTGTGCGTCTTTCCCGCCAAGACGGCGAGCGCCTCATCCGCTCAAAGAACATCATCGAGCTCGGCGCCATGGCCGACCATGTCCGCCGCCGCATGCACGGCAACAAAGCCCATTTCACGCATTCGATCAACGTCAACCACACCAACATTTGCGTGCTCACGTGCAAGTTCTGCGCATGGGCGAAGGGCAAGCGCGATCATGACGGTTACGTGCTGTCTCTCGATGAGATCGAGCGCCGTGTCGTCACGGCCGCGAAGCACGGTGTTTGGGAAGTCCATATCGTGGGCGGTTTGCATGCCGAGCTCAAGATGGATTATTACGAAGAGATGCTGCGGCGCATCAAGAGAGCGTGCCCGGGTATGCTCATCCAGGGTTTTACGGCAGTTGAATTTGATTTCTATGCCCGTATTGAAAAAATTTCAGTTGAAGAAGTCATTGACCGTCTGATCGCGGCCGGTCTTGGCGGCGTCCCGGGCGGCGGCGCGGAGATATTTGCCGAGCGGCCCCGCAAGCTCGTCTGTGAATCCAAGATCGATGCGGACCGTTGGCTTTACATTCACAAGGTGATCCACCGCGCGGGTCTGCGTTCCAACGCAACGATGCTGTACGGACACGTCGAGACGCCCGAAGAACGCGTCGATCACCTGATCCGGTTACGCGAAACACAGGACGAGACGGGCGGTTTTCTCGCATTCGTGCCGTTGGCGTTCCAGCCCGAGAACAATGACCTTTCGCATCTGCCGTGGACGAGCGGCGTCACGGACCTCCAGGTCCTGGCTGTTTCGCGTCTCATGCTGGATAATTTTGAGCATATCCGCCAGCTGTGGAACTACGTCGACGAGAAGCTCATTCATGTGGCGCTTGATTTCGGCGTCGATGATCTCGGCGGGACTAATTTCGACGAGACGATCGCGAAAGCTGCGGGCTCACAGGGGAAAGGTTTTACGTACGGCGAGCTTGTCGGCATGATCCGCGCATGCCACCGCGATCCCGTCGAGGTGAACAGCACCTATACGCCGATCAACAAAGAATGCCTGCTCGCTTCATGACCCGCCCCCTTCGCCTCGGTTCGATCGAATTCGTCAACTCGCTTCCCGTCGATCTCGGGCTTGGGACCGCAGCGCCGCTCGACGCCGAGATCGTTTCCGGTACGCCAGCCAAACTCAACGACCTCATGCAAGCTGGCGCGCTTGACGTGAGCGCCGTGTCCGTATTCTGGTTCGCGCGGCACGCTGAAGATCTCCTGCTTTTACCGGGCCTTTCTATCAGTTCAGAGAGCGGGGTGCAGAGCGTACTTCTTTTCTCGCGTCACCCTTGGAAGGAATTGAAAGGCGCGCGTATTGTCGTCACGGGTAAGGGGCGCACGACTCCTGCCCTTTTAGAGATCCTGTGCCGTTTCCGTTATGATTTCACGCCCATGATCGATTTTTCGCCGTCTGCGATCGACGACGTCGTCGAAGGCAAGGCCGCCGCGGCTCTTCTTATCGGCGACGAGGCTCTGGTTGCGCGCCGGCGTTTTGCCGGTGATGGGGCGATGCGCGTCTACGATCTCGCCGAGGAATGGAAGGCGTGGACCGGACTGCCGTTTGTTTTTGCCGTGTGGGCCGCGAGGCGTGCCTATTATGCCGAGGCGCCCGAACGCGTACATGCCGCTCATGATGCGCTGCTCGGCTCCAGGCAATGGGGGATCGAGAACCCTGAAGCGATCTTAAGAGCCGCAGGCGCAAAGACAGACCTTTCGCGTGAGATCCTGCGTTCTTATTTTTCAGGACTATCCTATGGTTTTGGCGAAGAGCTGCGCAAGGGACTTGCGCTGTATCTGGATTATGCGCGCCGTGCGGGTTTCATTGAACGCGTGCCTGCGATCACGGAACTCCCGCCCCGTTCTGTGGCCGCGCACAGATCCGCTCCGCAAAGCGTAGAAGCGATCCTTGAGAAAGCGCTCGCCGGCGGCCGCGTGACCATCGAAGAGGGTGTGCGTCTTTATCATGAAGCCGATCTTTTTAAGCTCGGCGCTGCGGCGAACGAGCTTTGTCTCCTCAAGAATCCAGGCGCGGACAAAAAGGCGACGTTTCTGGTCGACCGGAATATCAATTACACCAATATTTGTTATACGTACTGCAAATTCTGCGCGTTTTACCGTGAGCCCGGAGACGTCAAGGAAGGGTATATCCGGAGCACTCAGGAAATTTTCAACAAGATCGACGAATTGGTCGCCATCGGCGGCACGCAGGTACTGCTCCAGGGCGGCCACAATCCTCAGCTGGGCATCGAGTATTACGAAGACATCGTCCGGAAGATCCGCGCAAAGTATCCTCAAGTGCACGTGCACTCGTTCTCCGCTTCAGAGACGTGGCATATCGCCAGGGTTTCCAAGTTGACCGTCCGTCAGGTGCTTCAGCGTCTCAAGGATGCGGGGCTCAACAGCCTTCCCGGCGGCGGCGCCGAGATCCTCGTCGACCGCGTCCGGCAAGTGGTGAGCCCCCTCAAGACAAAAACTGCCGAATATTTCGAAGTCCACCGCACGGCCCATGAGCTGGGTCTCATCAGCACCGCCACGATGGTTTACGGTCTCGGAGAGACGGTAGAGGAGCGCATGATGCACTTGGATGCGTACCGCACGCTCCAGGATGTCACCCGAGGCTTCCGTGCGTTCATCCCGTGGAGTTTTGAGTCCGAGTCTACCGAAATGAGTATGCCGCGCCGCACCGGCAGCGAATACCTGCGCATGATCGCTCTCTCCCGCATTATGCTCGACAATATCCAGCATCTGCAGGCCGGCTGGGTCACCGAGGGCCCCAAGCTTTCGCAGATCGCATTGGACTTCGGCGCCGATGATTTCGGTGGGATATTGATGGAAGAGAACGTCGTTTCGGCGACTAAGAGCGACCGGCTCTACTCCAGCTTCAGCAAGGAAGAAGCCGTCCGTCTGATCCGGGAGACCGGCAAAACTCCTGTTCAGCGCAATACCAATTACGAGACCGTGAAAGTTTACGCGCTCGAAGTCTCTCCGGTTCCGGTCTGAAGGCCTTGAAAGTCCCCCTCATCGATCTTTCCGAGCAGCACAAGAAGATCGGCACAGAGCTTAAGGCCGCTGCGCTCAAACCTTTCGATACCCAGCGTTTCGTGCTCGGCGATCTCGGCCGGGAATTCGAGGCGAAGATCGCTGCGAAAGCGGGGGCCAAGCACGCGATCGGGCTTGCTTCGGGCACCGACGCGCTTCTTCTGGCGCTCGTCGCGTTGGGCGTGAAGACCGGTGACGAGGTCGTGACGACGCCGTTCACGTTCTTCGCGACAGCCGGAGCCGTATCGCGTGTCGGCGCGAAGCCTGTTTTTGCCGATATCGACGAAAAAACGTTCAACCTCGACCCCGAAAAGGCAAAGGCCGCCGTCACACGGAGAACCAAGGCTATTATTCCGGTCCATTTGTTCGGATTGCCTTGCGACATGAAGGCGATCAGCGCCATCGCGCGGAACCGCTCTCTGGCCGTCGTCGAAGACGCCGCGCAGTCGCTCGGGGCGGAGTATGGCGGCAAGGGCACCGGTGCGATCGGGGATGCGGGCTGTTACTCCTTTTACCCAACCAAGAACCTTGGCGGCGCAGGCGACGGCGGCATGCTCGTGACGTCGTCCAACCAGCTTGCGGACAAGATCCGCGTCCTGCGTGACCATGGGGCTCGGAAGAAATATCACCACGACGTCGTCGGTGTGAACAGCCGTCTCGACGAGATCCAAGCGGCAGTGCTTTTGGTGAAGCTGAAATATCTCGACCGCTGGAACGAATCCCGTCGAAAGCACGCCCGTGACTATGCCGAAGGGCTGGCCGGACTGCCGATCGCGCTTCCGTCCGAACCCAAAGGCCGCACGCACATTTACCACCTCTACTCTATTCAGACGGACCGCCGGGATGCTTTGGCGGCACATCTGACCTCAAGGGGGATCGGCTGCGGTGTGTATTATCCGGTGCCCATGCATCTTCAGCCGTGCTATAAGGCGCTTGGGTACAAGAAAGGGGCTTTCCCCGTCACTGAGCGTGTCACTTCGCGGGTTCTGTCGCTGCCCATGTTTCCGGAGCTTACGGATGGACAGAAGGACCAGGTCATATCGATGGTACGGGAATTTTTTAAAAGATGACGTTTCGCCCCGCGCATGTTTATCACGCGCTGAGCCTTCTTGCTTTGACTCTGATCACATGGGTGATCGCGGCAACCGGCGAGACGAACTTACCGCCGCTTCTCGGATCGGTCCGCCTGGCAACGAATCTTCTTTATCTCAACTTGGCCGCGAGCTATTTTCTATTGTTGAGCGACCGCTACGCCGGTGCGTTGCCGCGCGTCGGTTGGGGGTTGTTTGCGGGGATCGGTCTTGCGCTTTGTGCGATGCACCCGGTGTTCTCGGGCGATCTTATGGAGTACCTTATCCGCGGCCGTATTCTCGGCGTGTATGGCTTGAGTCCCTATGCGCACGTGCCGGCTGAATTTCCGAACGACCTGCTGTTTGGTTTTTGCACCTGGAAACAGAACCCTGACTCCTACGGGCCCCTGTTCGTTCTTCTTGAGACGGTCCCGGCGCTCGTCGTGCCCGGCTCGGTGTTTCTTTCCGTATGGATCGAGAAGGCCATCCTTCTCGCATTCCTCTGCCTGGGTGTTTTTTTCTTTCGCCGGCTCGCGTCCGGCTTTGCCGATGCAGATCGTCTTGCCGTGGCGTTCGCGTTTTGTCCGCTTCTTGTCGTCGCAACGCTTGTCGACGGTCACAATGACATCGTGATGCTTGCGTTCACGCTGGGAGCCTGCCATTTTTTCCGAACAAAACGATATTCATGGGCGTTTATTTTTATCACACTCGGCTTTCTTGTTAAATACACCGTGCTCCTGATCCTTCCTTTTCTTGTCGCGGCCGCGGTGAAGGAAAAATGGGGGAGAGGGGGCAAATTTCCGGCAGGCTTCATCGTCCGCCAGATCGCGATGAACGCCGCGGTCGTCGTGTTCGCATTCGCGCCGTTCTGGGCGGGCCAGAACACGTTTCTGGCACTCATCCGCGCGAGCGGATGGTTTTATACCAACACACTTCCGTACGCGCTGCACCAGGGGCTGGCGTTGTCCGGCTTCAGCGTCTCCGAGGCGACCGTGAAGTACGGACTGCTGGCGGCATTCGGAGCTGTCTATACGGCGCTTCTGTTGCGCGCGTGGAAGACGGCTCTTTCGGACGACCGGATATTTTTTAGAACGCTGTGCGCAGCGTATCTAGCCTTTTACGTCACGATCACGATTCCGTTCGGATTTCATTATCTTCTGTGGTGCTTGCCGTGGCTGGTGCTCTCACGGTGGCCCTTCGAAAATCTGCTCGTCACGCTTTATTCGTTTGCGGGGCTTTTTTCATATTTTAAGCGCATGAATTATCTTCTCATCCTTGCTGCGGCGGCGTACTTTGCGGCGCTGGCATTTAAACGTTTTTATACCCAAAGGCGGCTCGCATGATCACTATTTTTCTTCCTGCATACAACGAATCCATTGCGCTGCCGCGTCTGGTGCGCAAGTTCGCCGAGGAAATGAAAAGAGTGAACGAGCCGTACCGCATCGTTGTATTCGACGACGGCTCCAAGGACGAAACGCTGCGTGTCGCGCGTGAACTCGAAGTGAAATATCCGCTCGAGGTGCTCTGCCATGAGGTCAACAAGGGTCTCGGCGAGACGATGCGTGACGGGATCGAGTATCTTGCGAAGACGGCGGCAGACGACGACCTTATCGTCACGCTCGACTGCGACGACACCCATGAGCCGAAATACTTGCCGGCCGCGATCACAAAGATGCGCAGCGGCTACGACATCGTGATCCTTTCCCGTTATACGCAGGGCGGCGGACAGAAGGGACTTTCGGCGGTCAAGACGTTCTTGAGCGAGGGCGCCGGTTTTTTCTTGAAGGTTTTCTTCCCCATCAAGGGCGTCCAGGAGTTTAGCTGCAATTACCGAGTTTACCGGGCATCCATCCTGAAGAAGGCTGTTGCCACATTCGGCGATAAGCTGGTGCGGCTCCCGCACCTAGGATTCGTTGTGACGCCGGAGATCCTCATCAAGATGCGCATGCTCGGAGCGAAGATAGGGGAGTCTCCGTTCGTTCTGCGTTATGACCAAAAGCCTACGCGCAGCACCAACAAGCCTTTGCGCACGATCCGGGGTTATTTCATGCTGGTCTGGCTCTACTGGGGACGAAAAGCTTGATAAATGCCGCATCTTTTGTTATAACTTGTTGATTCATGAGCGAAGAGATCCTTAAACTCCCATCAGACCAGGATATCACCGGCCGCGACATCGGCGCGGAAGAGCTTGCGTTGGTGAAGGAGGTCCTTGAATCGGGTGTCCTCAACTCCACAAAGGGCACGAAGGTCGACCGTTTCGAGAAGGATTTCGCCGCGGCGCACGGCTCAAAGCATTGCATCGCTTCGGCGTCCGGCAGTGCGGCGGTGCACACAGCTCTCGTGGCGCTCGACTTGGAGCCCATGGACGAGGTTATCACGACCCCCATCACCGACATGGGCGCCCTTACCCCCATCATTTATCAGGCGGCTGTCCCCGTATTCGCCGATGTCGACCCCTATTCCTACAACATCACCGCCAAGACGATTGAAAAGCGCATTACCCCGCGCACAAAAGCGATCATCGTGACCCATCTTTTCGGCAATCCGTGCGAGATGGGTCCCATCATGGCGCTCGCCGCGTCGCGTAACATCCCCGTCATTGAGGACTGCGCTCAGGCATTTCTGACGGAGTATAAGGGAAAGAAAGTCGGCACCATCGGTGCTATCGGCGCGTTCAGCATGCAGCAAGGGAAACACATGACGACCGGCGAGGGCGGTATGTGCATCACCGATAATCCCGATTATGCGCGCCGCATGAGACTTTTTGTGAACAAAGCCTGGGGTTACGGCGACAAAGCTCCCGATCATTATTTTCTTGCGCTCAACTACCGCCTGACGGAGCTCCAAGGCGCCGTGGCGATCGCCCAGCTTAAGAAGCTGCAGTCCGTTGTCGAGCGCCGCCAGAAGGTTGCCAAACGCCTTGATGCGGCGCTGCAGGGTATCGCCGGCATGAAAATCCCTGCGCCGCCTGCGGGCTCGACACATACCTATTGGAAATACTGTCTCGACATCGACAAGGACGTCCTCGGAATCGACGTCGCGGAACTCGCCAATCGTCTGAAGGAGTGGGGCATCGCATCGGCGCCCCGCTATATACAGAAGCCCGCGTTCCGTTGTCAGGTGATCCGCGAGGCCGTTACATTCGGCAAAAGCAAGTGGCCCCTTCAAGATTCCAAGTTTAATTTTCAGGACGAAGCTTGGTGCCGCGCCGAATATCCGGGTTCTTACCAGGCGCTCTCCCGCGTCCTGGTCCTTCCGTGGAACGAGTTCTATACAGAAAAGCACGTCGATTACATTGCGGATAAGATCAAACGCTCTGTGACGAGTCTCGCATCGGTCAAGTAATGGCCGTTGCCACCGACACGATAGGGATCGCTCTTGTCGGTTGCGGCGGCATCGCCCAGACTCATCTGGAAGCGATCAGCAAGACTCCCCGCGTTAAACTGAAGGTCATCCAGGATATGAACGGCGCTACCGCCGAGGCCGCTGCAGGCAAGCACGCTTGTTCTCACACCACTGATTTTTCCGCGGTCCTCAAAGATCCTGAAGTGGACAGTCTCTTGATCTGCGCCCCGCCCGCTTTCCATTATGACCTGCTCAAGCAAGCCATTGCGGCAGGCAAGCATATCCTTTGCGAAAAGCCGTTCACGATCACGTTGAAAGAAGCTGAGGAGATCAAGAAGCTCTCCGAACGATCCGGCAAGCTTGTCATGATGGCGTCGAAGTTTCGTTTTGTACAGGACGTGATCGAAGCCCGCAAGCTCGTGCAGTCCGGTGTTATCGGCGAGATTGTGATGTCGGAAGTCATCTTTTGCAGCATCGTCGACATGTCGAAACGGTGGAACTCCAACCCCAAGATCGCGGGCGGCGGCGTTCTGATAGATAACGGCAGCCACGCGGTCGACGTGATCCGTTACCTGATCGGACCTATTCTCTCGGTGTACGCGCAGGCGGGGAAGAAGGCCCAACCGATCGAAGTGGATGACACGGCGCGCCTTCACTTTGAGACCGAGGGCCATGTTATCGGCATGGTCGATCTCTCATGGAGCCTCTACAAGCACACACCGAATTTTGTCAACATCTTCGGCACGCTGGGTACGATCGAGGTTGGTTGGCAGCAGTCGCAGGTCTGGGACGCGAAGACAAAGACTTCAAAGGTGTTTGGCAACGGCTACAAGAAACTGGACGCATTCGTGAATCAGATGGAGCACTTTGCCGATTGCATTCAGCAGAAAGCCACTCCGATTCTCGGCATCGAGGACGCGATAGAGTCCGTGCGCGTCATCGAGGCTGCTTACACGTCCGTCCGGGAAAAAAAATGGCTCAAGGTGCATCCGTAAACCAACGTTTCAAGGACGTGCGCGTCCACGAAACGGCGATCGTCGAAGATGGGGTCCGCATAGGACCCCATTCGTCTGTTTGGGACAACGTCCATATCCGCAAGAACGCCGTGATCGGCTCCCACTGCATCGTCGGCGAGAAGTCCTACATCGCCTATGACGTGAAGATCGGCGATTATGTGAAGATCAACGCGTTCGTTTATATCCCCACCGGCGTCACCGTGGAAGACCGGGTCATGATCTCGGCCGGCTGTATTTTTGTGAACGATAAATATCCCCGCGCATTCTCCGGCGGAGGGCTTAAGGATTCCGGCCCCAACGAAGAGACGCTCAATACGCTTGTTCGCGAGGGGGCAACGATCGGGGCAGCCTGCACTGTTCTCGGTGATCTAACGGTCGGAAGGTATGCGCTTGTCGGCGCAGGCAGTGTCGTGACGAGATCTGTGCCGGATCACGCGCTCGTTTTTGGAAACCCGGCGCGGCAGGTTGGCTGGGTGTGTGTCTGTGGCCGGCGCTTGGATCTGAAAAAGGGCAGCGCCTCCTGCGAATGTGGACGCAAGGCGGGGCTCAAGGGCAAGACGCTTTCTTGCAGGTAAGTCGTCGGGGTTTTCTCAAGTCATTTTGTTTTTCGGCTGCGCTTGTCGCCCTGACGGCGCTTCTTTGCTTGGTGTTCTCCGAGGTCATCCTGCGTCTTACGGTGTACTCTTTTAAAGAGTACCCGGTCTCGCCCGGCGCGGGTTCAACGTACCATTTTAAGACCGCCGAATTTGAGAACGTGATCACGACAAACAGCCTCAACATGCGTGACGGTGAAATTCCGCCTAAACGCGAAGGTGAATATCGTATTCTTTGTCTCGGTGATTCGTTCACGTTTGGCATGGGCGTGAACATTCCGCAGTCTTATCCAAAAGTACTTGAAAAAATCCTTTTAGAACATAACCCACGGTACCGCGTGATCAACGGCGGTACGGGGGGGAGCGCGTTTTGGGCTTATTCATTTTTAAAGGAGAAAGGCCTCGATTTCAGGCCGGACCTCGTGGTCGTGCAAGTCTATATCGGGAATGATTTTTACGACGGGATGAGCCGTGCGGATTTCCGTGCGCCCGCGCAACCCGCAGCAGCCGTTGTTCCTTCCAGAGAAAGCCCGCTCCACCTTTTTAAAGTTGCGGTGCGCGGCCTCAAACTTCGTACGCCGGAGTTCCTATGGATCCAGCTTACGCGTGTCAAATGGATCGATGACCTTCTTTACCGGATGGATCTGCGGTACGATAATCGCGCGATCTACCTCCGCGATTATCCTGCCCTGGAGTCCAGGTTGGTGCGGATGGAGCTTGAGGACCTGGGGCGTATAAAGCGGGCATGTGAAGAGCATCAGATTTCAATGCTCGTGATCTTGGTCCCTGAGAAACAGCAGGTTTTTCAAAGCCGGCGCTTAAACGATGCGAAATATGACTATAGGAAGCCGAACCGGATCCTTAAGGAATTTTGTGGACAGAACGGCTTGGACTACATTGATTTTTTAGACGTCTATAAAGCATTACCCGAAAAGACTCTAAGAAGTTTTTACTTTAGCAAGGATATGCACTGGACCGTGAAAGGGCACGTGTTTGCAGCCGAAACGATCGCGAAATTTCTCGCTCAAAAGTTTAAATAGATGATGCCCGCCTTATCGCCGGTAAAAAAAGTCATGTCGACACGCGGACCGGTGGTCGCCGCCGCGCTTCTCTTGTTGCTTGCGGTTCAGGTCATCCCCGCGATGCGTACGAAGTCCGCCACCTCCGACGAGTTTTCGCACCACATCGCAAGCGGTTATTCCTATCTGCTCACAAATGATTTTCGTATGAACCCTGCGTCGCCGCCGTTGCCGCGGATGCTGACCGCTGTGCCGCTCCTTTTTTTGGGGGCTAAAGCGCCGCTGGATCACGACTCGTGGATAACGGGCGACAGTCCTGAATTTGCAAGGCAGTTCTTTTACCGGTACAACCCCGGGCGACTGGACGAATTTGTCTTCTGGGCCCGGTTTCCGGTCGTTCTTCTGTCTATCATTTTTGGCCTTTGTCTTTACGTTTGGGGGAAAAGACTTTTCGGGGAAACGGCAGGGCTTGCGGCGCTCATTCTCTACGTTTTTTGTCCTGATATTCTCGCGCATTCGGGTCTGGCAACGGCGGACCTCTGCGTGGCGCTGTTCTTTTTTACAGCCTGCATGCGTTTTGGACAGTATTTGCATAAGCCGACCGCCAAGAACCTCGTCGTAACCGGTGTCATGGCGGGGCTTACTTTTTTATCCAAGTTTTCAGCTTTGGCCCTGTGTCCGGTCCTCCTTCTGACGGCTTTGGCGGCAGGAAAACGTAAGGAAATTGCGCTTCCCAAGACACTGGCATTTCTAGGAGTAACGCTCTTTGTTATCTGGGCGGGGTATGGTTTTGAAATGAAGCCCCTCTTAAAGCATACTCCAGACCCCACAAAAAAAATTACTGTGTTGAAATGGGTTGGAGGCCCAACGCTCGTGCGGTTTGCGCAGGAAGTTCCGATTCCATTGTCTACGTTCTCATCGGCCGTAATCAGTATGGGCGTTACGCGCGCGGAGGGCACAAACGCTTATCTCATGGGGGCATGGTCACGCGCGGGGTGGTGGTATTATTACTTTGTTGCGTTCGCGGTTAAAAATACGATTCCGTTCCTTCTTTTTGGGTTTGCCGGTTTTTGGTGGGTCCTGCGGGCGAAGGTGGAGAGGGTTTGGAAAGCGGTACTTCTGATACCGCCTGTTTTTTTCTTTGCCGCCACGATGCCGGACCGGGCCCAAGCGGGGATACGTTATTTCCTACCGGTTTATCCAATGGTCATGCTTGCGGGGGGTGCTTTTGCTTCTGATTGCTTCGGAAGGGGAAAGGTTGCGCGTGGAATTGTCGCGGCCTTACTTGTGTGGCATGCCGCTGAGACGTTGGCGGTGTTTCCCGATCATTTAACGTATTTCAACGAAATTGCTGGCGGTCCACGGAACGGCTACAAGTGGCTCCGTGACTCCAATATCGATTGGGGTCAGGACCTAAAGGGGTTGGGGGAACTTGTGCGGGCGGAGCAATACTCCGAAGTGGCGCTCGTTTTTTATGGCCCGGTCGACCCCGCCTATTATAAGATACCGTATCGCAAGCTGGACCCGGGGGAGTACCAAATACCCCGCAAGACGGTTTACGCAGTTGGGGTGCATCTCATGGACGACGTGCGCTGGATATCAACGGCTCTTCCGTCGCACAACGTCGGTAATTCGATCTATGTGTACGATTTCAGAGACAAAGACCTTAAGGAGTTTTGATGCCTACGCCCGTGTTGACCGTGGTTGCGCCCGTATACAACGAAGAGACGGGTTTGGGTGAATTTCATGCCCGTCTTTCCGGAATGCTGAAGACGGCAGGGCTCGATGCGGAGATTTTGTACGTGAACGATGGGTCGTCCGACGGTTCGCTTGCCGTGATGCAGCGTTTACGCGCCGATGATCCGCGCGTGAAGATCCTGGATTTCTCTCGAAACTTCGGTCACCAGGTTGCTGTAAAAGCCGGCATCGATCACGCTTCCGGTGACGCGGTCGTGGTGATAGACACGGATCTTCAGGATCCCCCGGAGGCGATCCCCGATCTGATAGCCAAGTGGCGCGAAGGTTACGACGTCGTGTACGCTGTCCGCGCCGCGCGAAACGGGGATTCATTTATCAAGAAGTTCACAGCAGCCGTTTATTACCGCCTTATCCGGTCCATCGGGGATATCGATCTTCCTCTCGACGCCGGCGACTTTCGTCTTCTTGCGCGCCCTGTCGTTGAAGCGCTGAAGCCCATCCGTGAAAAAAATCCTTATATTCGCGGCCTTGTGAGCTGGGTCGGGTTTCGGCAGACAGGAGTGCCCGTCCACCGTCAGGCCCGGTACGCAGGCGAGACGAAATATTCTTCTCATAAGATGTTTCAACTGGCGTGGAACGGCATCACACACTTTTCGTTTCTACCGCTCCAGATCTCGACGTTCGTGGGATTCTTGACGTCGGTGCTTTGTTTGGCGTGGATCGCACAGGCGCTCTACGTGGGGCTCGTGTTGCATATCGCGGTACCCGGGTGGACGTCGCTCATGGTCGCGGTCCTTTTTCTCGGGAGCGTCCAGCTGATCACGCTTGGCATCATGGGGAGCTATCTCGCACGAAACTACGACGAAGCGCGTCCCCGGCCGCTTTACATTGTCCGGCAAAAGGAAGGTTTTTAGTGCCCGGCACCCTCGATAAGGCCGCGCGCGAACGCGAATTTCATAACGACTGGGCGAAGTCGATCAAGCTGGACGACCTTCTTGTGCGGGAAGTTTTTGAGGCGCCGACTGCGATCGAAAACCGGTACGCGCTGGAAGCGCTTGGGGATCTCCGCGCTAAAAAGCTGCTGGATCTCGGCTGCGGGGCCGGCGAGACTTCTGTTTATTTCGCGTTACAGGGCGCCGAGGTGTACGCTTGCGACATCGCCGAAGAATTTCTGAAGGTAGCCGAGCGCCTTGCCGAGAAGCACGGCACAAAAATTCACACGCTCCGATCAGATTCGGCAAAACTGCCTTTCGCAGACGGGACATTCGATCTTGTTTTCGGGAACGGCGTCCTGCACCACGTGGACCTTCTCCCTACGACCAAAGAGCTTGCGCGTGTGTTGAAAAAAGGCGGGAAGGCGGTCTTCGTCGAACCTCTGCCGTATAATCCCGCTATCAATATCTACCGCCAGCTTGCAAAGGGCGTACGGACTGAGGATGAAAAGCCGCTCACGATGAAGCAGATACGCTCTGTCGGCTCGCATTTTTCGTCGATGGAACACGAGGAATTTTGGTTTCTTTCACTCATTATTTTCTTCCACTTCTTTTTCGTCCGCCGCTGGAACCCGTCCAAAGTGCGCTATTGGAAGAAGGTTATCGAGGAAGCCGATGCCTACGCGCCAGTGTTTGCGAAGCTCCAGCGCGCCGATAAGGCGCTGATGAGGTCGCTGCCGTTCTTACGGCCGCTTTGCTGGAACACGGTGATCGTAGCGGTCAAATGATCGAGACGCTTCACATCCTCAGGGGTTATTTCGAGACCAATCACTTCACACTGCATCTGGTGCTGGCGCTGGCGGTTGTTTCTGTCTTCAAGTACCTTCCTTTTCCGCGAGTTTCACCGCGCGTCATTTTCTGGGGCCTTGTGGTATTGGGTCTATTTCTTCGGATTAGCTGGATCGGTTTTTCAAATCATACTGTGAAGACCGCTTGGAGCGATACGGTCACTGAAACAGATCTGATCCAAATTCACGCCTCTGATACCGCTCATGGTGTCTGGTTTCGTGATGCCCAAGGTCTTCCAACGGCCCGCAGACCGATCGGGTACCCGGTATTTCTGGGGTTTTTTTATAAGTTTTTTGGCCCTCACCCGGAAGTCGCGTGGGCGTTGAGTCTTGGTCTTTTTGCGGCCACTGCGATGCTTCTTCGGGGGATGGGGGGCATCCTTTTTGGAGGTCGCGCGGCGTTATGGGCTGTTTTTCTGTGGTGTGTATATCCAGTTTCCATTTATTCTGCAAAACTACTTACGGATGAACACCTCTTTGTGCCGCTCTGGTTTTTAGGGCTCTGGCTTCTTCTTAGGGAGATCAACGGAAAGCGATTGCCGTTCGCAGTCCTGATCTACGGTGTTATTTTTGGTTATGCGACGATGACGCGCACGCATAGCATTTTTATGCCTTTCACAGCCGCATTAGCGTACATCCTGATGCGGTCCTCATGGAAGAAAGTGGTATTTTTATTTGTGGGTGTGACGATGATCATGCAGCTAGTCAATCTTCCGTGGATAGTGCGTAATTACCGTGTTTGGGGGGTGCCTGTCTCATACACAGCGACCGGTTTTTTTGTATACTCGCAGGTCAATTCCTTTGCGGGTCCCAGGGGCGGCGGTCACATCCCCCTAAAGGGTGAAGAGGGCTATTCGGAAGAAGTGGAGGCGGCAAAGAATTCGGGCAATGAGGCGCTGTACCACGTGGCATGTAACCGTGCAATGAAGCATTGGATCTTGACTCATCCCGCTCAGTTTGCGGTTCTTGGTGCTGGCCGCCTGCTTTATTTTATGGGCTGGAATCGAGACGGTATATGGCCATTATGGTTTCAATTTTACGAAAACTGCTATGATCCTGCGCATCCGATTGCGCAGGCTGCTAAGGATTTTTTTGAAGAGGCAGCCCACTCTTTTTATTATTCGCTCTTTTTTTTATTTATTTTTGGACAGATCCTTTTGTGGCGACGTTTCGGTGATTTCTCTAGGTCGAGCCGTATCGCACTGGTAGTGATCGGCAGCTGTTTTATTTTTTGGTGGGTTGAACATATGATTATCTATCCTGACCGAAAGTACCGTTTTCCAATTGAAGTGTTGATGATGCTTTTCGCCGGTTATTTTCTGGACCATGTGGCGACGAATTTTAGATGGGAGAAGCTGAAATTTCCTTGGCTCCGAAAGAAGGTGGCATGACAACGGAAGCGAAGGCATATTACAAGGACTACTGGACGGGCGAAGCCGCAGAAAGAGACAAGCGCGCTTACTACGAACGTCTTTATGGACGGATCGCGCATAAACTGAGACCCGCCGAATGCGCTCGCGTGCTCGATGTGGCTGGCGGCAACGGTCAATTTATGCGGTACCTCGGAGTGAAGGACGCCGATATCATTGATATTTCAGAATCGGGGATAGAGGCCGCCGCGCGCTCGGGATATCGAGCGCGTCTGGCCGATATCGAAACGCGTTTTCCGTTTGAGCCGGGCACGTTCGACGCGGCGTATTGCTTCGAAGTGCTGGAACACTTGCAGCGGCCAAACAAAACTCTTACTGAAATTCACAATGTACTCAAGAGCGACGGTGTTCTTTATCTGGGCCAGCCCAATATGCGTGCTGATGGCACACACCATGTACGCCGATATTACCTCAAACCGTTACTTTCAGACCTCGAGAAATGCGGTTTCCTTGTCGAGTGGATCGATTATGTCCCGGCTTATTCCATGCGAGACGCGATCGTGAGTGATATCCGGAATAATCCATCTTTTCTTCGCAGGATCATCCAATGCGTGAACCTGGCTCTCAGCTTTCTCCCGCGTCGGGTCCGATACAGGATGGCGCGGCTTCTCCCGGACCGGTTTGCGCTGCTTTTCGTCTTAAAGGCTGTGAAAAAGTAGCGTGCTGTTCAATTCATACGCTTTTCTACTTGTTTTTCTTCCGGCCGCGTTGGCTGGTTTTTTCATACTGGCGCGTTCAAGTCGGCGCTTCGCGCTCGCCTGGTTGACAGCGGCCTCTCTCTTTTTTTATGGGTGGTGGAACCCCGCGTATATCCCGCTTATTCTTTTTTCCATCATACTTAATTATGCATCGGGTCGTCTGATCACGCGTTTGGGCGCGGGGACGTCTTACGCGCGTGTTGCGCTAACAGCCGGCATCGCCGCCAACCTTATTTTGCTCGGTTACTACAAATATGCGGGTTTTTTTGTGAGCGCCGCTGACCGGTGGGGAGGGTTTGGTTGGCCGGTGCTGCATGTCGTTTTGCCGCTCGGAATATCTTTTTTTACGTTCACACAGATCGCTTATCTGGTTGACTGCCATCGGGGCACCGCGCGCGAATACGATTTTCTTCAATACGCTCTTTTTGTAACCTTTTTCCCGCATCTTATTGCAGGCCCTATTTTGCATCACGGTGAGCTTATTCCGCAATTCTCACGCAGGGAAACTTTTCGGTTTAATGTCGACGCGGCCGCGATGGGTGTCACGCTGTTTATTATAGGACTTTTTAAGAAGGTCGTATTTGCTGACCGCGTCGCGTTTGCAGCATCGCCTGTTTTTGAGGCGGCACGTGACGGACTTTCAATAACTTTTTTTGATGCGTGGGCTGGAGTGCTTGCATATTCGCTGCAGATTTATTTTGATTTTTCAGGTTATTGCGATATGGCGGTTGGGCTCGGACTTCTTTTTGGGATTCGGCTGCCGATCAATTTTAATTCGCCATATCGCGCCATAGACATCACTGATTTCTGGCGTCGCTGGCACATGACGCTTTCTCGTTTTCTACGTGACTATCTGTACATTCCGCTCGGCGGTAATCGCAAGGGCAGCATGCGACAGTTTGTAAACCTCATCTTGACCATGCTTCTTGGCGGGTTATGGCATGGAGCCAGCTGGACGTTTGTATTCTGGGGAGGGCTGCATGGATTTTATTTGTGCGTCCATCGCGGCTGGCAGGTGATAGCGGGCGGCGGCGGACGTGTTTCGACGGCTGTGATGCGAGCGCTGGCGACCGCGATTACGTTCATTTGTGTCACCTTGGCGTGGGTCTTTTTCCGCGCGGAGGACATGGGGAGCGCGCTGCGGCTCGTCAGGGCGATGGGGGGTGGCGGCGGGTTCGTGCTTCCAGAGTCAATGGCGCGGTTGGGAACGCTACCCGGCGTGTTTTATGCTTATTCAACGCTTTGGCCGGGTGCGCCGGCTTTGGCCGGGATAATCCTTTTGTTGGGTGTGGCTTTGTTTTTGCCGAACAGCCAGACGCTCGTGGGCTATGTATATGGCGAGGACGGGAGTATTACTCCCGCGGCACGCCCGCATTGGTCGCCGACTCTGCCGTGGTCCATCGCTGCGGGGCTCGCGACGGCGATCGCGCTGGCGAGCCTTTCCGAACCGTCACAGTTTCTTTACTTTCAATTTTGAGCGCGATGTCCGGAAGCCGCTATCTCATCTCGCTTTTCACGATCGCGGCCCTCGGGTTGTGCGGCATCGCTGCGGCGAATTACCTGCTCGACCCTGCGCATCTTTTTCAGTCAGGCTCATACGAGGATCGTCTGGCATCGCGGCTTCTTGCCGGCGAAACGGTCGCTGCGACCAATCACGACGACCGGTTTTTACAGAAACGCCTCATTGAAGCGCGACGTGATCCAGCGGATACGATCGTGCTTGGCTCGAGTCGTGCCATGGAAATCGGCTCCGGTTTTTTTAAGGGCCGCCGCGTGCGGAATCACAGTGTGCACGGCGGAGCCCTCGAGGATTATCTCGCCCTGACCGGGCTCTATGAAGAGAACGGCGGTTTTCATCCGGCTGAAGCGGTGCTTTGTGTGGACCCGTGGATTTTTAATCGGCATCACGGCCAAAAGCGCTGGTCCTCGCTGGCTCCGGAGTTTGCGCGGATGGAGCGCCGGCTCGGAGGCGGTTCCGTCGCAGCCAGGCCGTCCGGATCTTTTGATAAGTACGTGCAGCTTTTTTCCTTGAAATATCTGCTTGCGTCGCTTGTGTCATCAAGCCGCGTGTCTGGCGAAGCGGCCAAGGGAACGGAAATGCGGCTCCTCCCTGACGGGTCGATCCGGTATAATGACGTCTATGTCGCCGCTGGGCCGAGTGAAGTGGCAGCCCGCGCACTCCGGTATGTGGAACGGAAGCCGATTTATTCTCTTGGTGAGTTCCGGACACTCGACGCCGGGTACGTGAAAACCTTTGAAGCGCTGGTCGAGTGGATGCGTTCCAAGGGCACGCGCGTGCGAATCGTGCTCTTGCCGTACCATCCGCGCGTGTATGCGCGCATCGCCGCCGCCGATGAATACCGTGGTGTGCGCGAGGCGGAGGACTATCTGAAAGCTTTTGGAAGCGGGAAACTAGATATTTCCGGCTCTTATGACCCGGTTGCCGCCGGCTGCACGGAAGCAGATTTTTACGACGGCATGCATGCGCGTCCGTCGTGTCTTGAGAAGGTAATGACGGGAAAAAGAGACATCTGATGAAAACCCGTACGCTTCTTTACGCCATTCTTGCTGCCGCGTTTACTGCGCGGCTTATCGGCATCAATTTTGGGCTTCCCGGCTTGTTTCATCAGGACGAACCCATTGTCGTCAATCACGCGCTCGCGTATGCTTCGGGTGATCTTAATCCGCATTTTTTTAAGATCCCGCCGCTGGCTTCCTACCTGATTTTCGCGGCATATGGGATCTATTACGCAGCGCTCGCGCTTTTTCAGGGAGTCTCGCGGGAGGCGTTCGCTCTCTCGTTCTTCGCGGATCCGACTCCATTTTATCTGATCGGACGCGTACTGCTCGGAGCTGTTTTGGGCACCGCATCCGTGTGGGCGCTTTACAAGATTGCGGAGCGTGCCGTTGGACAGCCTGTCGCGCTGGGCGCTGCGGGGCTCTTTGCTTTTAGTTTCATGCACGTGCGTGACTCCCATTATATCTATGCGGACATCCCGATGATCTTCTGTATGCTGATGACAGTTTTGGACCTTTCCGTATTTTCTGACGGAGGTTCTGAGAAGCGCCTGTGGAGGGCCGCCGCCTGGGGTGGAGCTGCCGTTGCATTCAAGTATATCGCAGCGCCCATTGCGCTTCCTGTGGCGCTGGCTATTTTCATGCGTCCCGGCGGGGAGTGGAAACAAAAGACCGCGCTGGTTTTTCAAGCGGCTCTCGTGATGATCGGTTTCTACGCAGTTTTGAACCCATTCAGCCTTATCGACTCCAGGTTTTTCATAACAGAGCTCCTTACGCAGGCCAAAGCTGAAGGGAGTACGCTGTTTTTCCATCACATCCAGTATTCGTTGTATGAGGGGCACGGCGAAGTGGCTACGATCTTCGGCGTCGCAGGGCTCGTCACCCTTTGGATCAAGCGCCCGAACCTGCGGTGGCTCGCAGTTTTTCCTGTGGTGTACTACATCATGATCGCGCGTTTCAGCCAGCCGTATGAGCGCTATGCGCTGCCGATCGTGCCATTTTTGTGCCTCTCGGGGGCGTTTTTGATAGCAGAGTGTCTGCGTATGTACCGCTATAAAGGCGTTCGTGTCGTGATCGGTGCCGTGCTGGCGGCCACGGCCGTAGCGCCGTCGCTGCTCAAAGTCGTGCATCTTGATCATCTGCTCTTACGTCAGGATACACGTACACTCGCTGCGCGGTGGATAGAAGACAATCTTCCTGAAGGTTCCGGCATCACGCTTGACCATCCGTTTTTCTCGCCGAGACTTCGACAGACGCTCGACCAAGTTTCTGGAAAGGCGGGTTCTATCGCTGCCGCAGATCCACATGCGTTGCTAAAGAATGAAAAAATCAAATTGATCCTCGAAGCGCAAAAGGGAAAGAAAACTTACCGCGTGTATTATCTTAAGCAAGCAGGGCAGGAGCGCGCACCGTTTCTGTTGGCGTCGCCGGTTGTAGATCGTGACCCGGCGGCTCTCTTGGCGGCGGGCGCCGCGTATTTTGTACGTTACCGCTACCCGGGCGAGGACGGATTTTTCATGAAGGAACTTCGCAGCCAGGCGGAGTTGGTGGCATCTTTTTCGCCGTATTCTGAGACCTCGCGGACGTATACCGCTGACGAGTGGGCCAACGTTGCTCTGCCGTTCCGGTCGAAAGAGCTTTTTTCACGCCGGCGCACTGGACCTTATCTTGAAATCTACAGGTTGACCTGATGAAACTGCCCGCCCAGATCCGCGAGAACGCATTTTTCGTCGTTTTTTATGGAAGTCTTTTCCTTTTCTTCCTGTGGCCGCTCATCATCCTTGCTAAAACCTTCTCGCTCGGCGATTATCACGCGCAGTTTTATCCGTGGTCGTTCGACTATGCCCGCGAGCTTGCGCACGGTCGGCTGCCGTTTTGGACGGATCTCATGACGAATGGTTTTCCCATGGTCGCCGAGGGCCAGGTGGGGCCGTATTATTTGCCGCACCTGGTGACATATTTCATGCTTCCGTTCCGCGTGGCTTATACCTGGTCGATCCCGGCGCATATCCTCATCGGCGGTGTTGGTGCTTACGCGTTTGCGCGAAGATCCGGTCTCGCCAAGGAAGGCGCGGCGTTCGCGGCGGTTGTTTTCTCCTTTTCAAGCGCATACGGCGGTTGTTTTTATACGACCGGAACGCTGCGCGTTCTCACGTGGCTCCCCTGGTCGCTTTTACTGCTCGAGCGCTCTGCAGACAAAGAAAACCCATGGCTCACCACGGCGGGTTTGCTTACGGCTGCGACAGGGCTTATGTGGACGGCTGGTTTTCCGCAGATCGCTCTTTATGCGGAATTTTACCTGTTTCTTTATGCGCTTCTTCGATTCCGTTTTGCGTTAAGACCCCTGTGTGTATTCGCTGCCGCTTCGGCTGCAGGGGCTGTACTGGCGGCGCCGCAGATCTTACCGACGCTTGAACTCGCGTCCGTTTCTATCCGCGCGGGGCAGGGCGCTGATTTTGCGTTGTGGGGTTCAGTGCCGCCTCCGGCCGCGGTGTCACTGCTTTTTCCGGAGTGGGGCAAGCTCGCGCGTGTTTCATTTTACATCGGCGTCGTCCCGCTTTTTTTGGCAGCGGCGGCCTGTGCGCTCCCTAAGCGCGCCCAAGAAAAAACACATCTTTTTCTCGCGGCGCTTTTCTTCCTTTTTGCGCTCGGAAAATACAATCCTATGTTCTCGTTTTTGGTTTCTAAAATTTCTGCCCCGGCCATGCGGAATCCTTCCAAATTTCTTTTCTTCACGTGCATCTCGCTCGGGTTTACGGCAGGGTGGGCGCTCGACCGGTTGCGCGCAGGAACGGATGAGCGCACCGCGAAACGTCTCAGGAGAATTTTTGTCGGGCTTGCATTCATAGCGGTCGTCGTTCCGGGTGTCGCCGGGATCGGACTCCGGGTCTTCGAGGCGCCTGTCTCCAAGAAGATCCACGCGCTTGCCGACAGAACGTTCATCGGAAAGAGCGACCCTACGCATGACAGTTCGTATTACCACATGATGGTCGACGGCACGCTTGCGAAGACGAAGGTCGTTCTTGATTATACGCATCTGTGGACGGCCATCGCTGCGCTCCTTGCCATTGCGGCCGCTTCTGTGCTTATTTGGTCCATGGGTAAAAACGATCGTCGCGGGCGGATGGCCGTGCTCTTGGCGGTTCTTGTCGTGGCGGATCTTGCGGTGTTTGGCAGCTACCTTGGCACGGGTTTTATAGGCAATGCCGGGCCGTTTCCGCGCGAGAGGGACCTTTTGGCCTCGCACCTGACGCCGATGCTCACGGAAGAGGACGGATTGTTCGCAGAATTCGCATCAGACCCTTCTAAAGAAATATACGAGCCGAGTTTCAGTATGCTCTATTCATTGCCCCACGCGGGCGGCTACTCGCCGCTCCTTCTGAAGCGTTATTATGAGCTGGCCAAGGACTTTGGCTTTGTCGATGCTTCACTTGGCCGCCATCCTTATTCGATCGGCACGTGGCGCGCTCAGCGCGGCGCGCTCGACGCGCTCGGGGTCTCGCACGTTCTTTCCGACGTGCCGCTGGATCTGGACGGGTTTCGCGTAGAAGAAAAGATCTCCGGCCGGTATTTTTACCGCAACACCACCGCTGTGCCGCCGGTATACGCTGTTTATCGTTGGAAGATGTTGGCTGATAAGACCGAGCGGCTGGCGTATCTCAAGGGGGCTGTATTCAAGCCCGCGCTTGAAGCCGTTGTGGAACAGCGGCTTCCCGGCGGCGCGGAAGGGTCGGCATTGGATACACGGTGGTTCGGTACGGAGCGCCGCGGCATGAAGACAGTCGCGCGCGCGGAACTGGCCGCGGACGCGATCGTGGTATTTCGAACCGCGTATTATCCGCGGTGGAAAGCTTTTGTGGACGGACGACCCACAGAACTATTTCCGGTAAACCATGCGTTTATAGGCGTGGCTGTGCCGAAGGGGCTGCATGATATTTCGATCGTTTACGATGACGGGCTGCATGTTTTAGCGCAGCGTGCCGCGGTGATAGGGTGGGTGCTGGTTCTTTTGGCTGTTTGTCTGCCGCAGTTAAAAAAGAAAAGGGCATGACCTATTGGTCTTATTCGTTGTGCTACATTCACGGCGCATGTTAAACTTTTCTCATCATGACCCCACCACCCGATTTTAATGCTCGCGATATCCATGACCCATCTTTGGTAGATAAACCAGGTGGTGGGGTGACTGAAAAAGGCTTCACTCTCTGGTTTACGGGTCTGCCGTGCTCCGGCAAAACCTCGCTTTCAGACGCCGTCGAGAAGTTGCTCCGGGCTGCCGGGCAGCGCGTCGAGCATTTGGACGGTGATGTTGTGCGCCAGGGGCTTTCCAAGGGCCTTGGTTTTTCGAAGGAAGACCGCCGGATCAACCTGGAACGCGTCGCCTTCGTGGCGTCGCTTCTTTCACGAAACGGCGTGGCCGCGCTTGTCTCGTTCGTATCTCCCTACCGGTCCATGCGCGATGATGCGCGTTCCAAGAGTGAAACTTTCATCGAGGTCTACGTCCGTTGTCCGCTCGCGGTTTGCGAGACTCGCGACGTGAAGGGGATGTACAAGAAGGCGCGCGCCGGGCAGATCGCTGAATTTACGGGTGTTTCCGACCCGTATGAAGAGCCGCTTAACCCCGAGATCACTGTCGACACCGACCGCATGGACCTGGCCGCGTGCTGCACGGTGATCCTTAATTATCTGGAACACCGCGGCTTGGCGGTGATCAATCCTTTCCCGGAAAACGCTGCGCTGACCAAGGCGTTCGATCTCGCCCGTATTCGCCACCGCGGTCAGATGCGCAAAGGCGGACTTCCTTATATCACGCACCCTGTTGCTGTCGCGCGAATGCTGCGATCCGCCGGTTATTCCGATGATATTGTGGCGGCCGGACTTCTTCATGACGTACTTGAAGACACCGGCTGCGAGCTCGAAGAGATGATCCGTGCCGTCGGCGAACGAGTGACCAAGATCGTGACCGAAGTCACGGACCGCGATCAGACGCTTGCCTGGGAGGATCGGAAGGAAAGCTATCTTCGGGTGCTTTCCACGGTGTCTCCTGAAGCGTTGGCGGTGGCCTGTGCGGACAAGACCCACAATCTCGGAGATCTGGTATCTGGATATGAAAAAGAAGGCGAAAAATTTGCGGTGCTTTTTTCAGGCCGTTTTGGCCGGAAACTGGAAAATTACCGGCGCATTCACGATCTGATCGCTGCGCGCCTGCCGGGGTGTTTGCTGCTCAGTGAATACCGGAAGAATCTTGAGGCTCTCGATCGTGCTTACGCGGCCAAACAGGGAGGACAGAAAGTATGACCCCACCACCTGATTCGTCTGACATTACACCGCTCGGTCATCGGTCGCCAAAATCAGGGGGTGGTGGGGTGACGATGTCTTCGATCGAATCGATCAAAGAATCGATCCGCACGATCCCGGATTTTCCTATCAAAGGGGTCCAATTTCGCGATATCACTCCGCTTCTTCTCGATAAGGACAAGTTCCGTTCGTGTATCGATCATTTTGCGAAGATCGCCGGGCCGGATGTTGATTACGTGATCTCCATCGAGTCTCGCGGGTTCATTTTTGGTTCGGCGCTGGCATATGCGCTGGGCATCGGCTTCGTTCCGATCCGCAAAGCCGGGAAACTGCCCCATAAGACGCATTCTGCTTCCTATGACCTCGAATACGGCACGGCGACAGTTGAGATCCACGCCGACGCGCTGAAGGACGGTGCGCGCGTTATTATCGTTGATGACGTTCTGGCGACCGGCGGCACAGCCGAAGCCGCGACGCGCTTGGTGGGTAAATTTCACGGCACGATATCCGGCATTTATTTTCTTATCGAGCTCGAGGCGCTCAAGGGCCGCGCCCGGCTCGGCAATTTCCCGGTCCGCTCGCTCGTCACGTACTGAATGATAGGCGTCGTCTGCCCGAGTAAATTCGAATATCAATTCCTTGACCGTGCGGGACTTTCGCGGCGCGCCGAACTCGTCTGCGCCGGCATGGGTAAGGTCCGCACGGCCGTGGCGCTTCACGAGATGCTGATGCGCCGGCGTCTCAAAGGTCTTCTCCTGATCGGTTTCGCCGGGGGCTTAAGCCGGCTCAAAGTCGGCGACATGATCGAGCCGGGCACGTTCATCGAGCAGGACTACGATGCTCGTCCGTTTGAACCATTCCCGAATACATTAAAAAAACGGCACGGCCGCAAGCTTCTGGCGCGTTCTCTGAGCGCTGCGATGCTGACGCAGGACCGTTTTCTCAAGGAAAACCCGTACAAGAACGGCCCATACGCCAAAAAACACCCGCGGCTCGCCTGTGACATGGAGTCGTACGCATTCGCGTATTTTTGTGAAAGAGCCAAAGTGCCTTATTCGGTTGTGAAATTTGTGTCGGACTCAGCCGACGGGACGGCCGATCATGATTTTCTTGCGGCCTGCCGGCGTCTGGCGCCGGAGCTTAGCGCTGTCGCCAAGGAAGCTGTCATCCGGCTGGAGAAGGGCTGATGCGGCGGGGACTGTTCGATCTCTTGGCGCTCATTTGGGCGGTTGGGGTGACGACACTTTTCATCGTGTCATACGCGGTGCCGCATGCGGCGGGGAAGATAGGATGAATTTCGTATCTTCCGGCCCGGTAACAGTTCTCATGGCATCCCTATTGTTTGCCGTATTCATCGCCGCGTTTCACGGCGTGGGTGTACGCGTGGTCGGAAACGCATTCCCGAGGGGATCAACGGCTGATATTTTTCTTTACCATGCGCTCACGATCTCGTTGGGCGCGTTCGTTTTATCGGTCTGGGTCTTTGTCTGGGGGCTGATGGGGCTCTCGTCTTGGGTAGTTATTTCGTTCATCGGACTCGGACTCGCCGCATGCTGGATCGACAAAAGCCGTCACGGCGCCACTGAATTTCGCTCGCTCACGGCCTTCGTTCGCGGGGCGGACACGGGGACAGCTTTGGGACTGGCCGTGCTCGCCGCGCTTCTGGTCCTTACGTTCTTCGCCGCACAAGCGCCTGAGACCGGCAATGATTCTATGGCTTATCACCTGTATTTTCCAAAACTCCATGTGCTCGCGGGCCGGCTGGTGCACGATGAGTTTCACACGCGGTCTCTGTGGCCCGCTATGATGGGCATGCTCTTCACGGCGGGTCTTCTGCTTCAGGGAGTGGCGCTCGCGAAACTCTTCGCGTGGATGACGCTTGTTCTGGCGATCGCGGCTGCCGGCGCTTTCGCGCGTGTACAATTTAGCCCCGCGGCGGCGCGATGGACACTGCTGTTCCTGGTTGCCATTCCGGCTTTATGGCAGCAAAGCCTCTATGCCTATACTGACCTCGCGATCCTTCTTTTTACGCTTTTGTCGTTCATTACACTTTGGCGGTGGGAGGAATCCGGTTTCTTGCCCGGATGCGGCGTCATTGCGGGTTTATGCCTGGGGGCGCTGCTTTCGATCAAGTTCTCTGCGCTCGTATCGGTCCTTTTTTTCTTATCGATCTTTGGCGTGCGGATAGTGAGAGCCGCTTCTCCGGGTCTGCGCGCTAAGATCACCGCTGCAGCCGTTGTTCTTGGAACGTCGGCAGCTGCATGCGGATTTTGGTACGTGCGCAGCTGGATGCTGACAGGCAACCCAGTTTTTCCATTCATGGCTGATGTTTTTGGCAGTGGATTTAGCCAAAAAATGATCGGTTGGTCGCTGATTCCCAAGACGCCGGTCAATTTTCTCCTTCTTCCATGGAATCTCACAATGAGAGTCGGAGTGTTTGGAGGCGAGCCGCTTGGGGTACTTTTTCTAGCGGGACTGCCATTTCTCGTATTTTTTCCACGGCGCAACTCTGCGGCCGCGGCGATCGCTCTATTGTTTCTCTTTTACGCAACCGCGTGGTATTTAGCCATCCAACACATCCGCTTTCTCCTGCCCGGATTTCCGTTTTTATGTCTTGTATTGGGTGTATCAGTGGCAGAATGGCGGAAGGGTCGTTCAAAGTTCTCAGGAGCGATCATTCTAACGCTCGTGTCGGCGACAATTCTGCAGTGCATAATAGTGGGATCTTTTACGATCAAGCCCTTCGGAGGCGCGTTTGGGCGGCCGACCGCGAAACAGTATTTGCGGCAAAATGAGCGCTCGTTTGAGTTCATGGAGAGCGTGAATGAAGCGCTGGCTCCCGGCGACGGCGTCCTGATCGTGGGCGAACCGCGGCTTTTTTATGCACCCCGCGGCGCAGTTTTTATGACGCCCATCATTGCAGGGGAGTGCCAGACGCGTAAAATTTCCCTCCGCCAATGGCTCGATGAACATCAGATATACCACATCGTCACTGTCGGCGCTGCCGACTTTGAAAAGCCTCCGGTCCCGGTTAAGCTCGTGATCTCCAAGGTCGCCCACGATGCTTCGAGGCCCGTTTATTACGCGCTTTGGAGACGAAGCGGATGAACGGCAAGCTTTCGGTGATCATCCCGGTCTACAACGAGAAAAAAAATATCGCCACGCTCATCGAACGGGTGGCTGCGGTGCCGGTCGAGAAGGAGATCGTGGTGGTCGACGATGGCTCTTCCGACGGCACCATCGCGGTCATCGAACACGAGATCCTTCCGAAGCGTCCTGAGGTCCGGTTCTTTAAGCATGCCAAAAACCAGGGAAAGGGCGCCGCGATCCGGACGGGGCTCAAAGAAGCTATCGGTGATCTGATCATCATCCAAGATGCGGACCTTGAATATGACCCCAGAGATTACATTCAGATCATCCGGTGCTTTGACGACCCGCAGGTCAAGGTAGTGTATGGCACGCGTTTTGATAAAGTGAATAAAAATCTGTTTATTTGGCACTGGTTCGCCAATCGTTTTTTGGGAGCCCATTACGAGATCCGTTACCTGCATCACTTCCTGGGTATACAAGTCCTGAATTTTTTGGCAAACATCCTTTATTCTGCTAAGATAACCGATGAAGCGACTTGTTATAAAGCGTTTCGGCGCGAAGTCTTTGATCGTATCTCATTGAAGTGCAAGGGGTTCGAATTTTGTCCTGAAGTGACGGCCAAAGTCCGGAAGGCCGGTTACTGTATCAAGGAAGTGCCTGTTTCTTATCATCCGCGTTCCCACCGCGAGGGAAAGAAGCTCAACTGGCATCACGGCTTCGAGGCGATCTGGGCGCTCATCAAGTACCGTTTCACCGATTAACGAGAGGACTTTTGGACACGACGCTTAAGACCGTTTCTGCCGATCTGCCGCAGACGAAAAAAATTCAAAAGGTGTTCCTCATGTATCCGCCGACCGGCGTGTACATGCGCGATGACCGCTGCCAGGCCCCTGTGGATGGAATGACGGCGCAGCCCAATCGCGCGCCGTTAGACCTCGCTTATATGGCGGCCATGCTTGAGCGCATCGGCATCACCTGCAAGATCCAAGACTACGCCGCCCAAAAATCATCCTGGGACACGGTGCGCAAGGATCTTTCCGCATTTCATCCCGACCTGGTTCTGGTCAGCGTCACGACTCCGACGATCGAGCGTGATCTGGCCACCTGCCGTATCGCCAAAGAGATCGACCCCGCTATGATCACGGTCGCCAAGGGTGCGCACCTGTCGTCAAAGGACGATGAGGTGCTGCTTGCGTACCCCGAACTGGATCTTGTGATCCGCGGCGAGTCCGAGCATGCGATCACGGAGATCGTCGAACGGCATGACTATTCCAAAATACTCGGCCTGGCGTACCGCAAAGACGGCAAGATCCTGCGCAATGCCGACCGGCCCTATATCGAAGTCGAGAACCTCGACATCCTGCCGTTTCCGGCGAGGCACCTTCTCAACAACAAACTCTATTTTGCCCCTGACACCGCGGAGCCGCTCACGATGATCAACACCGGCCGCGGCTGCCCGCACCAGTGCATCTACTGTGCGGTGACGATCGCCTCGGGCTACAAACTCAAGGTACGTTCTCCAAAAAATATCGCCGACGAGCTCGAAGAATGCGTCAAGAAACACGGGATCAAAAATTTCTTCTTCCGCGCCGACACGTTCACATGGGATGAGAAGTGGGTCATCGACCTCTGCAAGATGATCCTGGAGCGTAAGCTCGACATCCGGTGGGGCTGCAACAGCCGCGTCGACACGATCTCCGAACCCCGCCTGGAATGGATGAAGAAGGCCGGTTGTTGGATCGTTGGGTTCGGCATCGAGAGCGGTAACCAAGAGATGCTTGATAAAATGAAGAAGCGTGCCAAGCTTGGGGACGCCGAGAAGGCGATCGCGCTTTGCAAGAAGTACGGCATCAAGAGCTACGGTCTTTTTCTTATCGGTTTGCCGTGGGAAACCAAAGAGACCGTCCGGCAGACTATTGATTTCGCGAAGAAGCTCGATCCGAGTTTCCTTGATTTTAACATCGCGTACCCGCTTCCCGGCACGGAGTATTACAAGATCGCCAAAGAAATGAAGCTCTTTGAAGAGGGCGACCTCTCGAAAGGCGATTACGCCCGCCCGATCGTCCACACGCTTTACATGAAGACCGACGAGCTCGTGAAGCTCCGCAAGCGGGCGCTGCTCGAATTTTACCTCCGCCCGTCCTATATGTTTCGCACGCTCGCCGGCATCCGCTCTCCGCGCGTTTTCATGAATTACGTCCGCCAGGGTGTGCGCCTCGTGCGCAACCACGCGTTTAATTTCGGAACGGAATAAGTGGCTCAGAATAAAGCGCAAGAGCTCGAGCACGCCAAGAAGATCATCCACAATCCTGAATTCTATTGGAATTCAGCGACCGTATCGGGCAAGAAAGGATCGCTTCGCCGCGCTCACTGGGTGCGCGACGCCGCTGGTTTCAAACCGGGTATGGAAGTGCTTGAGGTCGGCTGCGGCACAGGATTCTTTTCTGAAGTATTCATTGAAAGCGGCGTGAATCTTCATGGCATAGATATATCCCCCGAGCTCCTTACGAAAACACGCGAACGCTGCCTGCCTGCCGGACAGGCAGGCAGCGGCCGGGCTGACTTTCTCGTCGCAGACGTAGAAACGCTTCCTTTTAAAGATGCGACTTTTGATGCGGCTGTGGGCATCCGTGTCCTGCATCATTTGGACATGGAACCGTCATTCCGCGAGATCACACGAGTGTTGAAGAAGGGCGGCGTGATCGCGTTCTGCGAGCCCAACATGCTCAACCCCCAGATCGCGATACAAAAGAATATTCCCTTCATCAAGAAAGCGATGGGGGACACGCCAGACGAAACGGCATTTTTTAAATGGCCTCTGCGGAAATTCCTCAAGCGTCACGGATACACGGATATTTCCATTGAGCCGTTTGATTTTCTCCACCCGTGGATCCCCGGCGGTCTTTCGGGGACTGTCGACCGCGTGGGGCGTGTTATTGAGAAAACCCCGATCCTGCGTGAGATTGCCGGATCTCTCAGAATATTTGCCAGGAAGGCCTGATGAACATCCTCGGTATCTCGGCTTTTTATCATGATAGTGCCGCGTGTCTCGTGCAGGACGGAAAGATCGTTGCGGCCGCACAGGAAGAGCGTTTCACGCGGAAGCGTCACGACGCTTCCTATCCCGCCGAAGCGATCGCCTATTGTCTCCGTGAAGGCGGGCTTACCGTGAAGGATCTAGATTTTGCGGTTTTCTACGAGAAGCCATTCCTTAAGTTCGAACGCCTCATGAAAAGCTATATGCAGTATGCACCCTACGGCCTCAAGTCGTTTCTCCGCTCGATGCCTATGTGGATCAAAGAAAAGCTCTGGATGAAGGAATATCTGGCCGATGAGCTCGGGATTACAGACATGAAGGGCGAGCTTCTTTTCCTGACACATCACGAATCGCATGCGGCATCAGCATTTTTCCCGTCGCCGTTTGACGAGGCGGCCATCCTCACAATGGATGGTGTTGGAGAATGGACCTCTTCCAGTTTCGGTGTGGGCAAGGGGAATTATATCTGTATGAACGGTGAGATCCGTTACCCGGATTCATTGGGCCTGCTTTATTCGGCGTTCACTTATTACACAGGCTTCAAGGTCAATTCAGGTGAATACAAGATGATGGGTCTTGCGCCGTACGGCGAACCGAAATACACGGACATCATCCTGAAAGAGCTTATCGATCTGAAGGAAGACGGGTCGTTCCGTATGAACATGAAATATTTCGATTATCTAGTCGGCCTCAAGATGACTAACGCCAATTTTGACAAGCTGTTCGGGGCTCGGCCCCGCAGCCCCGAATCGCCGGTCACCCAGAGGGAGATGGATCTTGCACGCTCAATGCAAGACGTAACGGAAGAGGTTATGGTCCGGATGGCGCGGCACGTTCGTAAAACTACCGGCATGCGCAATCTCTGCCTGGCGGGCGGCGTGGCACTCAATTGCGTGGGCAACGGCCGCATTCTGCGCGAAAACATATTTGACAATATCTGGATCCAGCCAGCCGCAGGCGATGCGGGAGGAGCGCTTGGCGCTGCGCTTTTCGCGTGGCACCAGTACTTGGGCCATCCCCGCAAGGCGGACGGCAAGCGCGACACCCTTCAAGGTTCGCGCTTGGGGCCCGGTTTCGATGAAAAATTAATTTTGGAGTTTCTCGAGTCTCGAAACATCCCGTTCCTCAGACTTAGCTCCGAAGGCGTACCCGCTAAAGTCGCGGATCTTCTGGCGCAAGGCAGTGTGGTCGGCTGGTTTCAGGGCCGTATGGAGTTCGGTCCCCGGGCGCTCGGGAGCCGCTCCATTCTCGGTGATGCTCGCTCGCCCAAGATGCAGGAGACGATGAACCTTAAAATAAAATTTCGGGAAAGTTTCCGGCCGTTTGCTCCGTCGGTGCTGAAAGAGCGTGTTGGCGATTACTTCGAGATGGATTCCGAAAGCCCCTACATGCTCCTCGTGGCTCCTGTGAAAAAGGAAATCCGGCGCAAGACGACATCTGCGGAAGACCTTCTGACGGGCATCGCTAAGCTCAATGTGCCCCGCTCGACAATTCCGGCCGTCACTCACGTCGATTATTCAGCGCGCGTCCAGACGGTCGACGCTGTCTCGAATCCCCTTTATTACGAGCTTCTCAAGGCATTTGAGAAGCGCCATGACTGCCCGGTGGTCGTCAACACGTCGTTCAACGTTCGCGGCGAACCGCTCGTCAATACGCCCGAAGAGGCGTATGCGTGCTTCATGCGCACCGAAATGGATTATCTTGTGCTGGGGCCTTTCCTTCTCGACAAAAATGTGCAGTCCGCCTCCGCCGGCAACGACGACTGGCGCGTCAAATTTGAGCTCGACTGACATGAAGACGCCCACTCTAGACACATCGACCCCTGCGGTCCGGAAATTTGGACTGGTGCTCGGCATCTTTTTTGCGTTGCTCACTGGTTTCTGGTTTTGGAAGGAACACCAGCCCTATTTTACTGCGGCTGTGTCCGCGTTCTTTCTGATCGGCACGGCGTTCCCGTCGGTCCTTCGGCCCGTTCAAAAGGTCTGGATGACGTTCGCGTTCTTTATGGGAAAGATCATGACGGTCGTGATCTTGACGGCGGTGTACGTGCTTTTCCTAACACCGCTCTCACTTGTTTCGCGCGCGTGCGGGGTCGATTTCCTAAGGCCTAAGCGGAAGGACATGGGGACTTACTGGGTCCCGAGCGAGATCACACAGGACGACAAAGCGCGTTACACACAGCAGTTCTAGGAGAAGCGATGAAAAAATTTTCTATTTTTAAGGAATTTCTGCTGTTCTTGAAGCTAAGCAAGAATTGGCTTTTGATGCCGGTCGTCGTTGTCCTGATGCTCGTCGGTGCTCTGATCGTGTTCAGTCAGGCGTCGGCGCTCGCCCCGGTTATTTACGCGATGTTCTGATGGAAGGAAAACCGCCTCTGGCAGCGAGATTCTTTGCCGCGTTTGTTACGTTCGCGGTGGCCATTACGATCGCCGATGCAGCGCTCCGGGCGCACTTTCATGTCCCGGCCAATTTCCTCAAGAAGATCACCCGTAAGGATCCCGGTCGGCTTCCATCGAAAGGCCTCAAGCCGGACCTCGATATCACACTGACAGGAGAATTCAAAGAATTTACGTTCCGCTTGACTACAGATGTCGAAGGGTTCCGCACGACGCTGCCGAAGAAGGGCCCCGGATACGACCTCATTTTTCTTGGAGACTCGCAGACGGCGGGCGCAGGGATGGACGATGCCGATACGTTTGCGTCGCTTGTCGCCCGTGAGACGGGGCGCTCGGTGCTTAATACGGGCTGCTACGGCTACAGCACTGTCGAGCAGTGGCTCGTGGAGCGCCGCGTTGTGCCGAAATACCGCCCGAAGGACGTAGTGCTTTGTTTTTACGCGGGCAATGATCCTTATGAAAACTTCCGTGCGAGGCGGTATCTGACCGGCGATGCGTCAGCCGGCGCGAAAGGCCCGAAACCGCCGGGCCCCGTCGACACGGTGAAGCAGTGGCTCATACAACATTCGTCCATCTACAATCTCCTGATCCGTCTTCGCCGTTATCCCGTCATCAACGACACACTTTACCGCATGAGGCTCTTGCAGACTGCACCCCCGAACGAGCTCGTGGTGTATAAGAAGGGGGACGGGGAACTAAAGGCAGCGTTTTGGTTGGCCACCGATGAGGCTCTTTTAAAGGCACGTGACGAGGCCTACAAGGTGGGCGCGAGATTCCATGTTGTGAACATTCCCGACCGCTGCCGCATCGACACCGTGTACTGGAGCGGTTGGGTGGCGAAATACCGGCTCAACGCAGACGATTACGACCTTGTCGAGCCCGCGCGTCGGATGAAAGATTTTTGCGTGAAGAACGGGATCGACTTTTTGGACCTGAATGAAGTTTTTTTAAAGGAAGCGGGAGAGGGCAACGACCCTTACTGGAAGATAGACCTGCATCTTTCTAAAGCGGGCAACCGAATCGTGGCCCGAGAAGTGGCCTCGCTTCTCAAAAAAGCGGTCGCGTAGGACTTTTTAAGCTTTTTTCCGGCCGATCATGATGAAGAGGCCGCCTTCCCATCCGCTCGTGAGTATGAGGTTGAGCTGGGCGGCCAGGCGGCTGGTGGGAGTTCCTCTGCTCGTGGGCTTGAAGAGCTTTTCATTCTCCCCGAACGGCGCCATCGCCGGCTTTGGCACGCCGTTCACGAATTCCACTGCGTTCTCGTCGAACCACTGCAGCACTTCTCCCATCGTGTGCTTGGACTCATGGGGGTTGCGGTACTGATCCATGAACCACGCGCGCTTTTTATCCGACGACATCTTGCTGCGCAGATGCGGGTCGAGTGATCGGAACGCACCGCCAGTGAGGCGGAAAAACACGCGCCGTGCGTCCGTCGGCAAGCGGCCATATGTGTTGTAAAGCCCCACCACGACGAACCCGCCCTTTTTTACCAGTCCCAGGATCGACCGGAACGCTGCATAGGGATCGCTCGTGTGGTGCAGCACGCCGTTCGAGATCACCACGTCGAAGCTTTCCGGTTTAAACGACGGGCGAAACAGGTTCATCTGCACGAACGCGGCGTTGGCGATGTCGTTCTTCGCGCGGAAGTTTTCGGCCAGGCGCAGTGAGTTCACGCACATGTCTGCGCCGATGACCATGCGGCCCGCTGCCACGCCTAGATAATTGGTGAGCTGCCCCGTGCCGCAGCCCGCCTCGAGGATCTTCACACCGTACAGAATCTGTTTGTTGAGGAGGTTCGCGAAAAGACCGCGCTCGGCTTTTTCGATGAGGCGCCACTTGGAATCAACGTTGTCGTAGTTAGGGAACGGCGTTTCCTCATAAAATGTCTTCATGGCGTCCGTCACGTCGGATTTGCGGTCCCAGTTGTTAGGAACGAAAAGACGAGGAAGACCGTCGGTGACGGCGTAGGTATGCGCGCATTTTGCGCATTTCGCTGAAACGGCATCAAGGGAGAGCGGGCCGCCGCACGCCGGACAGGCGAACATCGATACGTGTGCCTCAAGGACGGGCGAAAGAGCGTTCGGGGTGGTTACTCCAGCGTTAAGCATGGCGCTTACTATACCTTTAAAATATTTGAAAATAAATACTTGACTGTACGGCCTGTATTCAATATACTCCCATTACTCTATAGGAACACTAGACTATGCTTTCACAGAAAACGCGATATGCACTGCGAGCCTTGATGCTATTGGCCGAGCACGAAAAAACAGCCAAAAGCCCCATGCTCATTTCCGACTTGGCTAAGAAGGGCAGGATGCCGCAAAAATTTCTCGAAGCCATCCTTCTTGAACTCAAAAACAACGGTGTTTTGCAGAGCAAGAAGGGTAAGGGCGGCGGATATTCGCTGGGCAAGAAAGCGGAAGACATAAAATTCGGCAGTGTGATCCGCTTGCTTGAGGGTCCGCTGGCGCTTTTGCCCTGCGTGAGCCAGATGGCACATCGCAAGTGCGACGAATGCACCGACGAAGCGGCGTGCGGCATCCGTATCCTCTTTAAAGAAGTGCGCGACCGGACGGCTGAAATACTGGATAGTACAAGCCTCGCGAAAGTGCGTGACGTGGAATCGAAGATCGTCAAAGACCAAAAGCAGATGTATTTCATATAAGGCGTGATCCGTCCAAGGAGAAAGCTGTGAAAAAAGCCATTGTTTCCGCCGTAACGGCGCTGCTTCTGATCTCCGGTTCGGCGACTTCGTCGGCGCAGGATGTTTCGGCTCTTGAAAAACGGCTTGATGCGCTCGAGCAGGAAGTCCGTGTGCTGAGGCGTCAGCTTGAAGTCGAGAAGGAGGAGAAAGCCAAGAAGGCGGCTGAGAGCGCGGTCGTCACGGCCTCGGCTAAGGACGGCTTCAGCATCAAATCGACCGACGATAATTTCTCACTTAAAGTGCGCGGTTATGTCATGGGCGAGGGCCGCTTCTTCACTGATAACAAAAAAGACATCGGCACCACGGATACGTTCGTGGCGCGCAGGGTGCGACCCATCTTCGAAGGGACCGTTTATACGGATTTTGGATATTTTATCCAGCCCGATTTTGGCAACGGCACGACGGTCTTGCAGGATGGATGGGGTGAATTCAAGCGGTGGACCCGGGCGAAGCTGCGCATCGGCAAGCTCAAGACGCCCTTCGGTCTTGAGAGGCTGCAGCCGGATGTCTTCAACGATTTCATCGAGCTGGGATTGCCGTCGCTTCTGGCGCCGAACCGCGATGTCGGCGTCATGCTCCACGGCGAATTTCAGAACGGGCTCGTCGCGTATCAGACCGCCGTCCTGAACGGGGTCGCCGATTCCGGTTCCGGGGATTCCGACACGAACAGCGACAAGGACGTCGTCGCGAGGATATTCGCGCATCCGTTCAAGGAGTTCGATTTCGAACCGCTTCACGGCCTCGGGGTCGGCGCAGCCGTTTCGGCCGGGCACCAGGAAGGCTCGACACTTCCGACGTTCAAGTCAGCAGGGCAGGCGAGCATTTTTTCATATTCGTCGGGCACGGTCGCTGACGGCCCGCACAACCGCTTTTCCCCTCAGGCGTATTATTATTACGGCCCGTTAGGCCTTATCGTCGAGTACGCCGAATCTGTACAGGAGGTCAGCCGCACCACGACCCCGGTCTCAGAGAAAATCCACATGGATGCCTGGCAGGTTGCGGGCACGTGGGTCCTCACCGGTGAGGACGCGACCTACAAAGGTGTGAGCCCGAGGCATTCTTTCGACCCGTCCAAGGGGGAGTGGGGCGCGCTCGAGCTCGCCGCCCGTATCGGCGCTCTCGACATTGACAACGACGCGTTTGCGCTCGGATTCGCCAATCCGAACACCTCGGTCTCGGCACTCGAGGAGTGGGCGCTCGGCATGAACTGGTATCTCAATCGCAACGTGAAGCTCGTGCTGAACTATGTCCGCTCTGACTTCGACGGGGGCGGACCCGGAAGCGAGGACCGGCAGACCGAAAATGTCATCCTGACCCGGGCGCAGGTCTTATTCTGATATCCTCAAACCAAAGCGTTTCATGGAGAAGAAAATGAAAGCCATATTCAAGACTATCGTTCTTGCGGGGATCGCTGCGGTGCTGGCTGTGCCGTTCGCGTATGCAGAGAAGAAAGTGACCTTGCTCAATGTATCTTATGACCCGACACGGGAACTGTACAAGGATTACAACACGGTGTTTGCGGCGCACTGGAAAGAAAAGACGGGACAGGACATCGAGATCCAGCAGTCCCACGGCGGCAGCGGCAAACAGGCCCGCGCGGTCATCGACGGGCTGGATGCTGACGTTGTCACGCTGGCGCTGGCTTACGATGTGAATGCTCTCTTTGAGAAGGGGAACCTTCTTCCGAAGAACTGGCAGGAGCGTCTTCCCGACAACAGTGCGCCGTACACATCTACGATCGTGTTCCTTGTCCGCAAGGGGAACCCCAAGGGGATCAAGGATTGGGATGATCTGACGAAAGAGGGCGTGTCCGTGATCACGCCTAATCCCAAGACTTCAGGCGGCGCCCGTTGGAATTATCTCGCGGCTTGGGGTTATGCGCTCGAGAAATGGCGCGGCGACGAGACGAAGGCCAAGGAGTTTGTCCGGGCGATCTATAAGAACGCGCCCGTGCTCGATGTGGGCGCACGCGGCTCCACGACGACGTTCGTCGAGCGCGGTATCGGGGACGTGCTTATCGCCTGGGAAAACGAGGCGTATCTGGCGGTCAATGACCTTGGAAAAGATCAGTTTGAGATCGTGACGCCTTCCGTCAGCATCCTTGCCGAACCGTCGGTCGCCGTCGTGGACAAGATCGCCGCCCGCAACGGCAACAAAGTGGTCGCCGAGGAGTATCTCCAGTATCTGTATTCTCCCGAAGGCCAGGAGATCGCGGCGAAGCACTATTACCGTCCGCGTCTTAAGGAAATGGCCGAAAAGTACAAAGACCGGTTCGCCGCCGTGCGTCTCATCACGATCGACGGTGTGTTCGGCGGGTGGCAGAAGGCTCAAACGAAACATTTTGCGGATAAAGGCATCTTTGACGAGATCTATCAAAAATAAATCTATATGAGCGCAGCCTCCAAAAAACGCAGGACCATCCCGGGATTCAGACTTTCGATGGGGTGTACTCTATTTTACCTCAGCCTCATCGTCCTGATTCCGCTGTCGATGTTGGCACTCAAAACGGCTACGCTCAGCTGGGCCGAATTCATGGACACCGTCACGTCGCCCCGCACGCTCGCCGCGTACCGGCTGAGTTTCGGGGCGGCGTTCGTTTCTGCGCTCATCAATGCGGTGTTCGGTTTTTTGATCGCCTGGGTGCTTTCGCGATACCCGTTCCCCGGCCGATCGATCATCGATGCGGCTGTGGATCTGCCATTGGCGCTTCCGACAGCCGTCGCAGGCATCGCGCTCACCGCGATCTACGCACCCAACGGGTGGGTGGGGCAATATCTTTCCCGGTGGGGCATCAAGGCCGCTTACAGCCCTCTTGGCATTACGCTCGCGCTGACGTTCATCGGACTGCCGTTCGTTGTCCGTACCATTCAGCCGGTACTTGAGGAGATGGATTCCAATCTTGAAGAAGCTGCCGCCAGTCTGGGGGCCGGCCGCATGGAGACCTTTCTGCGCGTGATCTTCCCGACGCTCGTTCCGCCGCTTATTACCGGCGTCACGATGGCGTTCGCGCGCGCGATCGGAGAATACGGCTCCGTCGTCTTCATCGCGGGCAACATGCCCGGAAAGACGGAGATCGCTCCGCTTCTGATCATGACCAAGCTCGAACAGTATGATTACGCCGGTGCCACGGCGATCGCTCTGGTGATGCTCGTTGTGTCCTTCGCGCTTTTATTCGGCATCAATCTGCTCCAGCGTTGGAGCTCACGGAAGATCGGATTGGCGTCATGAACCAGAAGCGTAACTCCGATCCGGCTTGGGTCCAGTGGACGCTGATCGTCCTGGCGCTCGTTTATCTCGGCTTTTTTCTTTTTCTTCCGCTCGCGTGCATATTCACCAGCGCTTTGAACAAGGGCATCGAAGTCTATTTTGCGTCATTGGTTGAGCCGGACGCTTTGTCGGCGATGCGTTTGACGTTCTTCGTCGCCGCAGTGAGCGTGCCGCTGAATCTGGTGTTCGGTGTCGCCGCTTCGTGGGCGATCGCTAAATTTGAATTCCGCGGGAAGAATCTTCTTCTGGCCCTGATCGATCTGCCGCTCGCGGTATCCCCGGTCATTTCGGGCATGATCTTCATCCTGCTTTTCGGCGCGCAGGGATATTTCGGCCCTTGGCTCAGGGAGCACGACATTAAAATAGCCTTTGCGGTGCCGGGGATCATATTGGCCACACTCTTCGTGACATTTCCGTTCGTGGCGCGCGAGCTCATCCCGGTCATGAAGGCGCAGGGTAACGACGAGGAAGAAGCCGCCATTACACTCGGGGCGGGGGGCTTCCAGACGTTCCTCCGCGTGACGCTGCCCAATATCAAGTGGGGCCTGCTGTATGGCGTCATCCTTTGTAATGCGCGCGCGATGGGAGAATTTGGCGCGGTGTCCGTTATTTCGGGGCATATCCGCGGGCTCACCAACACACTGCCGCTCCACGTGGAGATCCTTTATAATGAATACAATTTTGCGGCGGCATTTGCGGCGGCATCAGTTCTCGTGCTGCTCGCGCTCGTGACGCTGGTCGCGAAACGGGTCGTCGAGCGGAAATTCAGACTGGAACAGGTCGGGGGAAATAAGTGAGCATCGAAGTCAAAGGCATTTCAAAATCGTTCGGTGCGTTCAAGGCGCTGAAAGACGTGAGCTTGAAAGTCGAGACCGGGGAGCTCGTGGCGCTTTTAGGGCCCTCCGGTTCAGGGAAAACGACGCTTCTGCGCATCATCGCAGGTCTTGAGACCGCGGAAGCCGGAGAGGTTTTCTTTCAGGGGAAAGACGCGCAGGAGAAGAAGACGAAGGACCGCAACGTCGGATTTGTATTCCAGCACTACGCGCTTTTCCGGCATATGACTGTTTTCGAAAACATCGCGTTTGGTCTGCGGGTGCAGCCTAAAAATGTCCGGCCTTCCGACGCCAAGATCCGGGAACGCGTGCATGAGCTTTTAAATCTCGTCCAGCTCGACTGGGTGGGCGGGCGCTACCCGACGCAGCTTTCCGGCGGCCAGCGGCAGCGCATCGCCCTCGCGCGCGCGCTGGCGGTCGAGCCGAAAGTCCTATTACTCGACGAACCCTTCGGTTCGCTCGATGCGAAAGTCCGCAAAGAACTGCGCCAGTGGCTGCGGCGCTTCCATGACGACCTGCACATCACGAGTCTTTTTGTGACGCATGACCAGGAAGAGGCGCTCGAAGTCGCCGACCGTATCGTGGTCATGAACGAGGGGAAGATCGAACAGGCGGGCACGCCGGAAGAGGTGTATCACAGCCCAGCCAACGCGTTCGTGCTCAATTTTCTCGGCAATGTGAACTTATTCCATTCGCGCATCGAGGATGACGGGAAGGCCTATATCGGAAACATGCCTGTCAATCTGCCCAAGGCCGCCGCAAGCGGAGCGAAGAATGCGACGTTCTACGTGCGCCCGCATCAATTTGACGTGAGCCGTTCGCCGCGAAGCCGTAATTCTTTTAAAGCGAAGATCGATTATATCAATCCGGCCGGCGCGACGGTGAAGCTTGAGCTTACGACCGACTGGGGGGCGCCCATCCAGGTCGAGATCAATCAAGAGGAATACCGCACGCTTGCTTTGAAGAAACACGAAGATATTTTTGTGACCGCCAAGGAGATACGCGTCGAGGCGTCGGAGAAGGATCGATTCGAGAAGGTCTGGTTCGTGGAAGAAGGCGGCGGTATATAACCCGGAGGGATTCATGAGCGCGATATTTCAAGATATTACAAAGACCATCGGCAGGACACCGCTTGTCCGGCTCAACCGCATCGCCGAGGGGGCGGGCGCCACGGTGCTTGCAAAGCTCGAATCGTTCAACCCGCTTTCCAGCGTGAAGGACCGTATCGGTCTGGCGATGATCGAAGACGCCGAACGTTCCGGAAAACTCAAAAAAGGCTCTGTGATCGTCGAACCGACGAGCGGCAACACTGGTATCGCACTCGCATTTGTTTCGGCGTCCAAGGGATACCGTCTTATTCTGACGATGCCCGAGACGATGAGCATCGAGAGGCGGCAGCTATTGGCTATCTTCGGCGCGGAGCTCGTGCTCACGCCCGGTGCTGACGGGATGCGGGGCGCGATCAAAAAAGCCGAGGAGATCACTGCCAGCACACCCAACGCCGTGCTGCTGCAGCAATTCGACAATCCCGCAAATCCAGAAATTCATCGCAAGACGACGGCGGAAGAAATCTGGAACGACACGGACGGCAAAGTCGACATCCTTGTGTCCGGCGTCGGCACAGGCGGCACGATCACGGGCGTTGCCGAAGTGCTCAAGAAGCGGAAGCCTTCGTTCAAGGCGATCGCGGTGGAGCCCGCCAGCTCTCCGGTTCTTTCGGGCGGTCAGGCCGGGCCGCATAAGATCCAGGGGATCGGCGCGGGGTTCGTGCCTTCGATCTTGAACCGCAGCATCATCGATGAAGTCATCAAGGTCGCGGATCTGGACGCGGGTGAATGCGCCCGGCGCCTGGCCCGCACGGAGGGCATTCTCGGCGGCGTGTCGTGCGGCGCAGCGGTTTGGGCGGCGCTCGAAGTTGCCAAGCGCCCCGAAAATAAGGGCAAAGTCATCGTGGTGGTGCTGCCGGATACTGGAGAACGGTATCTTTCGACGTGGCTGTTTCAGGATATGCAGGTGCCGCAGCAGGCAAGCGCGAAATAGAGCCGCACCTTTAGGAATTTTCGTCGAAAACCCCTTTCTTATGGCCGGAAAGGGGCTTTTTTTGTGGTTTTTATGTCAAAATGACACCTATTGACACCTATTGACACCTATTGATATACTCTTTTCAGCCGAAGACGTAAGTCTTCGCGACTGATGCCGCCTTTCTTAAATGAGCGGCTACGAGGAAAACTGATGGAAATCAAAGAAAACGAAGTCTATACGACCGAAGAGACACAGGTCCTTCTCAAAGTCAGTGCCAGCACCGTCACACGCATGATCAAGAAGGGGTTGCTTCGTACCGCAAAGGTTGGAAAGCAATATAGGATCATGGGTAAGGAGCTTTTGCGGATTTTGTCGCCCGAGATCGAGGACAAGGTCGGCAAGGTCTACAACAAGGCGCGGAATTGGGCGCATTCGGACGAGGAAAAAGTTTGATGGCTTCGATCGACCTTCGTAAAAAAAAGATCCTTGTTACCGGAGCCGATGGATTTATCGGCTCCCACCTGACGGAAGCGCTGGTGCGGCGCGGATGCGACGTCCGCGCGTTCGTTCTTTATAATTCTTTCAATTCGTGGGGCTGGCTCGATACGGCGCCCGCGGACATAAAGCGTAAGCTCGAGGTCTTCCCCGCGGACATCCGCGACGCGCATGCGGTCCTGGACGTTGTGAAGGATGCCGACATCGTTTTTCATCTGGCCGCTCTCATCGCGATCCCTTATTCGTATCATGCGCCGGATTCGTACGTCGAAACGAATGTGCGCGGCACATTGAACCTGCTGCAGGCGGCTCGCGCCGCAGGGGTCTCTAAATTCGTCCACACGTCGACCAGCGAAGTCTACGGCACCGCACGAAGCGTGCCCATCTCCGAAGACCATCCGCTGCAGGGGCAGTCTCCATATTCGGCCTCGAAGATCGGCGCCGACCAGATGGCGCTGGCGTTCCACCAGTCGTTCGGACTGCCGGTCGCGGTGGTGCGCCCGTTCAACACGTACGGCCCACGCCAGTCCGCGCGTGCCATCATCCCCACGATCATCACCCAGATCGCGGCGGGCTCCAAGTCCATCAAACTGGGCTCGCTGCACCCGACGCGTGATTTCAATTACGTCGACGACACGGTGGGCGGCTTTATCGCCGTGGCCGAATCCGCGAAGTCCGTCGGCGAGGTGATCAACGTCGGCAGCGGCTTCGAGGTCTCGATGGGCGACACCGCCAAGACGATCGCCGCGCTGATGAAGAAGAAGATACGCATCGAATGCGAATCCACGCGCCTGAGACCTGAGAAGAGCGAAGTGAATCGTCTCTTGGCCGACAACCGCAAGGCCGCGCGCCTGACCGGATGGAAGCCGAAGCATGGGGGTTTGGACGGATTCGAACGCGGGCTTAAAAAAACCATCGATTGGTTCGTCCGTCCGGAGAACCTGGCCATGTACAAGCACGACCGCTACGGTCTTTAGGAGAAGCGCATGAAAAATCCCTTTATCGAGATCGCCGGAAGGAAGATCGGGGAAGACCACCCGCCGTTCATCATCATGGAGGCGGGCATCAATCACGAAGGCGACTTCAAGAAAGCGCTCCAACTCGTGGATGCCGCGAAGGCGAAGGGCGCGGACTGCATCAAGTTCCAGTGCCACATCACCGAAGAGGAGATGGTCCCGACGGACATGACGCCGGGCAAGATCTCCAAGGAGAAGCTTTGGGACATCATCAAGCGGTGCGAGCTGACCGCCGACGAAGAGAAGAAGGTCCAAAAGTACTGCGCCGATAAAAAAATACTGTATCTGAGCACCCCGTTCTCCCGCGCCGCCGCCGACCGCCTGCGGTCGATGAACGTGCCCGCCTATAAGATCGGTTCCGGCGAGTGCAACAATTACCCGCTCATCGACCACGTCGCGCGTTTCGGCAAGCCTATGATCGTCTCGACGGGGATGAACGACATGAAGTCCGTCGCGAAAATGGTGAAGGTTGTGAAGGCCCGCCGCACGCCCCTCATGCTCATGCACTGCACGTCGATGTATCCCACGCCTTACGACAAAGTGCGCCTCGGAGCCATCGAGGAGCTTAAAAAAGCTTTCAACGTTCCCGTCGGCCTTTCCGACCACTCCATCGGCATTTACACCTGCCTCGGCGCAGCGGCGCTCGGCGCTTCGGCGTTCGAGAAACATTTCACGGTAAGTCATGATTGGCCCGGGCCGGACATTCCCGTTTCCGTCGACCCGCAAGAGCTTGCGGAGCTCGTGCGCGGCGCGCGAGCGATCTGGCAGGCCCGCGGCGGCTCGAAGACGATCCTCAAGGAGGAAAAGCCGGTCATCGACTTCGCGTATGCGACGGTCGTGACGATCAAGCCTATCCGGAAGGGTGAGGCATTCGACCGGACCAACACGTGGGTCAAACGCCCCGGGACCGGCGCGATCCTCGCCGAGCATTTCGAGCATGTCCTCGGCAAGAAGGCCAGGCGCGACATCGTCGCGCACGTCCACGTCCACCCTAGGGATATCGTGGGTTTCTAAGATGCCCAAGCGCAGAGTCGCCATCTTCACGGGCAATCGGGCCGAATACGGCCTCCTTTACCCGATCATCAAAGCGATCAATGAGCACCCCGCGCTTGACGGGTATCTGCTTGTGTCGGGCGCGCATCTTGATGAAGATTTTGGAAAGACGGCCGCCGAGATCGAGAAGGACGGCTTCAAGGTCTATCGCGAGATCAAGATCGACATGACGCAGGACACGCTTTTCGCCACGGCCCAGGCTATCGGGACGGGCATCCTATCGCTGTCCAAGGCGCTCGCGGAATTGAAACCCGACCTCCTTGTCGTGTACGCAGATCGATTCGAAGGATTTTCGGCCGTGATCACGGGAACGCAGATGGGGATCCCGACCGCACACATCGAAGGCGGCGACATCACCGAGGGGGGCGCCCTCGACGACTCCGTGCGTCACGCCATGACGAAGCTGGCGCACCTGCATTTTACGACCAACGAGGACGCCGCGCGACGCATCAAGGCGATGGGCGAGGAGGATTGGCGCGTATTCAACGTCGGCTTCCCCGCGATCGATCTCATTTCCGCCGGAAAATACGCTTCTCCCGAAGAGATCATGACCAAGTACGGACTCGACACCATGAAGCCGCTTGTCCTTTTCACCCAGCACTCCGTCACGACCGAATGCGAGGCCGCCGAGAAACAGCTCGAGCCTTCGCTCAAAGCTCTCGAGGCCATTGCGGCCGAAGGCGCGCAGGTCGTCGTCACGTATCCCAACAACGACGCCGGAGGACGCAGCATCATCGCTGCCATCGAGCGCTGGAACCAGAAGAAGCGCGCCAACGTCCACGTCCACCGGAGCCTCGGACGACACAATTACCACGGCATCCTCTATTGGGGAGGACGCGGAGGCGGCCGCGCGGTCTGCGCCGGAAATTCTTCCAGCGGCATCAAGGAGACCCCCGCGTTGGGATGTCCTGCCGTCAATATCGGCTCCCGCCAGAAGGGCCGGTTACGGTCGACGAACGTGATCGACACCGATTACGACCGCGATCAGATCTACGCGGCTCTGAAGAAGGCGTTGTACGACGACGCGTTCCGCAAGCACAGCCTCGTTTGTGAAAATCCATACGGGGTCGGCGATGCCGGCATTAAGATAGCTGCGAAACTCGCCGAAGCGCCGCTTGGCCCCAAGCTCGTGCAGAAAAGGATGATGGTCTGATCGTGCGGACCTGCGCGCTCGTGGTCGGCTACGGCTCCATCGGACAGAGGCATGCAAGGATCCTTAAAAGCCTTGGCTGCGAAACGATTATTGTTTCCAGGCGGGCTTTGAAAAGCGGATACAAGACTTTGCGGCAAGCGTTTCAAACGGCGAAGCCGGATTACGTGGTCATCACGAACGAAACGTCTGCGCACCGGCGGACGCTCGAGGAGCTCGCCACGCTGCGGTTCAAAGGGCCGGTTCTCGTTGAGAAACCGCTGTTCGATCGGCCAGTGAATGGTATCCGGCGTCCCAAAAATGTTTTTGTCGGCTATAATATGAGGTTTTATCCGCTTGTTGCGAGGTTGCGCGGTCTTTTGAAGAAGGAAAAAGCGATCTCCGCTCGCGTGTACGTGGGGCAGTATCTTCCCGATTGGCGTCCGGAGCGGGATTATCGCAAGTCCTATTCGAGCCGCCGGAGCGCGGGGGGCGGCGTGTTGAGGGATCTAAGCCATGAGATTGATTATTGCGGCTGGATATTCGGGCGCTGCAAGCGGCTCGCCGCCGTCGGCGGCCATTACAGCCATTTAAAAATAGACAGCGACGACGCGTTCAGCCTACTCATGGCCACCGAGCGGTGCCCGGCGGTATCGATCCAAATGAATTACCTGGACCGCGTTCTGCGCCGCGAGATCGCTGTCGTGACGGACCGTCGGTCGTACCGTGCGGACCTCGTGAGCGGGCGCCTTGAGATAGACGGCAGGGCTGAATTTCATGCCATGGACCGCGACGAGACGTTTCGGGCGCAGCACCGGGCGGCGCTCAAAGGGCGCCGCGAAACGCTGTGTAGCTTTGACGAAGGCGCCGAAACGCTGCGCGTGATCCAAATGGCCGAAAAGGCCTCGAAAAAGGGGGTCTGGATCAGATGAAAAGACTGTGCACGATCTGCGCCCGCGGCGGCTCGAAGGGCGTGAAGAACAAGAACCTGCGTGAGCTTCAGGGTAAGCCCTTGCTCGCGCACAGCATCCGCCAGGCGAAAAAATCAGGCCTCTTCGAATTCATCGCCGTCAGCAGCGATTCCGAGGAGATCCTCAAAGTCGCGCGCGAATGGGGCGCTGATGAAACGATCGTCCGCCCGCCGGCCCTTTCGACGGACACGGCCGCGAAGGTTCCCGCGATCCAGCACTGCGTGCGCGAAGTCGAGCGCTTGAGAAACACTCGGTTCGACGTGACCGTGGACCTCGACGCGACCTCGCCGCTGAGGGACGCTTCCGACATCGCCGGAGCGGTGAAGCTTCTCGAAGAGAAGAACGTTTCGAATGTGATCACCGGATGCCTTTCACGCCGATCGCCCTATTTCAACATGGTCGAACTCAACGCCGCGGGCTTCGTCCAGCTCTCGAAACGGCCCGAGAAGCCGATCGTACGCCGCCAGGATTCGCCGAAGGCCTACGACCTGAACGCGTCGATCTACGTCTGGAAACGCGACGCGCTGTTCGACGGCGATTCCGTGTTCAAGGCCGACACGCTGCTTTACGTGATGCCCGAAGAAAGGTCGCTCGACATCGACGACGAACACGACCTGGAAATGATGGAATTCCTCGTTCGCAACAGGGAGCTCTCATGAAATCCGTTTTCCACGACCGTTTCAGCCTGAGGGGAAAGAACGCCGTCGTCACCGGCGGCGCCGGGATCCTGGGGCCGCGTTTCTGCGCGGGTCTCGCCGAATTCGGCGCGAACATCGCCGTCGTTGACATCGATGCTGAAGGCGCCAGGCGCGTCGCGTCCGACCTCGTCAAAGAATTCGGCGTAAAAGCCGCCGGCATCGGCTGCGACGTGTCGTCGCCGGAATCCGTCCGCGCGATGGTCTCCGAGGCGGAGCGCGCGCTCGGCGACATCCACGTCCTGCACAACAACGCTGCCACGAAAGGCACGGATCTCGACGCATATTTCGCGCCTTTCGAGACGTATTCGCTCGAAGAGTGGCGCCGGGTCATGGCGGTCAACATCGATGGCATGTTCCTCATCGCACAGGCCGTCGGTGGCCGCATGGCCGCGCGCGGCGCGGGCAGTATCGTCCAGACGGCGTCGATCTACGGCATCATGGCGCCCGACCAGAGAATTTATGAGGGTTCGCGTTACATGGATCGCGCTATCAACACACCCGCTGTCTATTCCGCCTCGAAAGCAGCGGTCGTCGGGCTCACGAAATACCTTGCCACGTATTGGGCGCAAAAAGGGGTCCGCGTCAACACGCTGACGCCCGGCGGCAACGAGAGCGGGCAGAATGACGAATTCAAGAAACGCTATTCCGCGCGCGTACCGCTCGGCCGAATGGGCAGGCCGGACGAGATGGTCGGCGCGCTGATCTACCTGGCATCGGACGCATCGAGTTACGTCACCGGACAGAACATCACAGTGGATGGAGGGCTTGAAGCATGGTAAGCAAAGAGACGTTCCAGGCTAAATTTTGGAGCACGGAATTCGGCAACTCGTTCACGGACCGTAACAATTTCAGCACCGTGGAGTCGGTCGACATGGATTACAAGAACCGGTCCGGCGTAACGCGCCGGGAAATGAACCGCGAGTTCTTGTCGGGACTGCCGAAGGACGCGCGCATCCTCGAGATCGGCGCGAACATGGGCGCGCAGCTTGCCGCGCTGCAGGCCGACGGCTTCACGGGCCTTTACGGGGTGGACATCAACGAGCGTGCCATCGAAATATCCAAGAAGACCTTCGAAAAACTCAATATCATCAAGGGCAACGCGTTCGACCTCCCGTTCAAGGACGGGTCTTTCGACCTGGTGTTCACCTCGGTCGTTCTGATCCACATCCATCCGAAGGACCACGAGACCGTGATGCGCGAGATCCACCGCGTGAGCCGCCGCTACATATGGGGCTATGAATATTACGCGCCGGCGCTGACAGAGATCACTTACCGCGGGAACACGAACGTCTGCTGGAAGACCGATTTCAAGCAGCGCTATCTCGATCTTTTCCCGGGGCTCAAGGTCGTGAAGGTGAAGGACTATCCGTACCTCCACGAAAACAACCGCGACCAGATGTTTCTGCTGGAAAAATAAGGAGAGTTTCATGGGCGTTCAATCAGGCACCAGCCTCGATAAATTCAGCGCTCCCGAGGCTGAACTCGAGGTCAAATACAGTCTGCCGCGTCAGGTCCGCTTCTGCGCGCGCTGCGTGATCTCGAACCAGCGCCCCAGTTCCACGGTCGAGTTCAAGAACACGAAGGAACAGAAAAAAGAGACGATCGCGTTCGACGCTCAGAATGTCTGCGCCGCATGCCAGTATGCGGAGATGAAGGACAAACAGATCGACTGGGCCGCACGCGAGCGCGAGCTCGTCGCGCTGTGCGACCGCTATCGCAGCAAGTCCGGCCAGTACGACTGCATCGTGCCCGGAAGCGGCGGCAAGGACAGCGCGTTCACGTCACATATCCTGAAATACAAATACGGGATGCACCCGCTGACGGTGACCTGGGCGCCGCACATCTACACTGAGATGGGTTTCCGGAATTTCCAGAAATGGATCCATTCGGGCTTCGACAACATCCTTTTCACGCCCAATGGAAAGGTTCACCGCCTCGTCACACGTCTCGCATTCGAGAACCTCGTGCACCCGTTCCAGCCGTTCATCATTGGCCAGCGCCACATCGCGCCGAAGGTTTCCTCCAATTACGGCATCCCGCTCATTTTTTACGGGGAAAACCAAGCCGAATACGGCAACAACATCGAGGACAACTTCAGGCCGACGATGGACCCGAAGTTCTTCGAAGGGGACGGCGATCCTGCGAAAGTGCTTTTGGGCGGCGTCTCGGGAGATCAGCTTATCCGCCAATACGGCGTCGGCGCCGACGAGCTGCAGCCGTACCTCCCGGCGGACCGCGACAAATTGCGCGCCGTCGGAACGGCCGTGCATTATCTCGGCTATTACCTCAAGTGGGACCCGCAGGAATGCTATTACTACGCGGTCGAGCACTCCGGTTTTGAGGCCAACAACGAGCGCACCGAAGGGTCTTATTCCAAGTACAGTTCCATCGACGACCGCGTCGACATGATGCATTACTACACGACCTTCATCAAATACGGCATTGGCCGCGCTTCGTACGACGCGGCGCAGGAGATCCGCAATCACAAGATCACGCGCGAAGAGGGTGTCGCGCTCGTGAAGCGGTACGACGAAGAGTTTCCCAAGAAATACCTTCAGGAGATCCTGGAGTACATGGGTATCACGGAAAAACGGTTCTGGGATTGCATCGACGGCGCGCGCTCGCCGCATCTGTGGAAGCGCGAGGGCGGGGAATGGAAGCTGCGCCATGCCGTGTGGATGGAGCCCGCATGAAGGCGGCGCGTAAGACCGACAAAAACGCGTTCGACGGGTCGCTGCAGACGAAAGGCGCTTTTTTCCGCCGCGCGCGGTACGACACCGTTCAGGACCAGATCGGCGAGTCCGTGAAACGCTACCTGGGCACCGACGGCCGTGTCTTGCCGGGCCTTTCGCAGGAACGCGTCTGCGTCGTGTGCGGTTCGGAAAAACGGCGGACGCTTTTCGTGAAAAACGGCTTTCCGCACGTGCGCTGCGAGGGCTGCTCGTTCGTCTACGTGAATCCGATCCTCAAAGAGGAGGCGCTGCGCGAATATTACGCGGACATCCAGGGGTCGTGGGCGGAAATGACGGAAAAGGCGGAATACAACGAATTTCAGAATAAATATTATCACTTTCATCTGGATAACATTGAGGCGTTGCTGACGACCCCAAATAGATCGATCCTGGACATCGGCTGCAATAATGGGGAATTTCTCGTCGTCGCGCGCGAACGCGGTTGGACGGTGACCGGGCACGAGCTCAGCCGGTATGCGCTGGAGCGTGCGCGTAAAAAAGATATCGAGGCTTTCGATGGAAAGCTGGATCCGTCCACGTTCGGCGGCCGGCGTTTCGGCGCTGTTTCGTTGCTCGGAGTTTTGGAGCACGTGCCGTACCCGTCAGAGCTCCTGCGGGTGGTGCTCGGTTTTCTCGAGCCGGGCGGGATCCTCGCAGTCCTCGTTCCCAACATCGAATCGATCGCCACACGGATCCTGCAGGAAAAGTGCAATACGTTCGACGGTATCGAGCACATCAATTTTTGGGGCCGGGCCACGTTCGCGCGTGTTCTGCAAAAAAACGGCTTCGTCGAAGCACATTCGGAAACCGCCATCTCCGAAATTTACACAATAAATAATTACCTGCAATTCGAGCATCCTTACGCGTGTCCCGACGAGCACCCGCTTCTTTTAGACAGGCTCACGCCGGAGTATGTTCACGAGCATTTTCTGGGCCATCACCTCTGTGTCTATGCCAAACCAGCCTAAAACAGCGCGCGCGCCCGACGCCTGGCGCGAATGCCTGATCCCGCCGTCGGCCCCGATCCGGAAGGCCATTCAGAGGATCGACACGAGCGACACGCAGATCACGCTAGTCGTCGATCAGACCGGCCGGCTCCTGGGCACCGTGACCGACGGCGATATCCGCCGCGGCATCTTGAAAGGCGTGTCCCTGGACGGCCCCGTGGAATCCGTCATGAATCTCCACCCCGTGACGGGCGGTCCTTCGGATGACCGGAAGTCGTTACTTGCGATCATGCAGAAAAAAAAGATACACCAGATCCCCGTCATTGACGCGGATCGCCGGGTCACGGGACTCACGTTGCTCGACGAGCTTCTTAAGACGCCCGACCGCTCAAATTGGGTCCTTCTCATGGCCGGCGGCGTAGGTCAGCGCCTCCAGCCTTTGACGAACGACCGTCCGAAGCCGCTGATCCATGTCGGCAACAAGCCCATCCTTGAGACCATCCTTGAGAATTTTTTGGAGTATGGTTTTAAGGAATTCTATATGGCGGTGAATTACAAGAACGAGATGGTGATGGAGCATTTCGGCGACGGCGCGAAGTGGGGCGTCGAAATCCGCTATATCAAGGAAAGCAAGAAGATGGGCACGGCCGGCGCGCTCGGCCTTTTGCCGGTAAAACCGAAAGTCCCAGTGATCGTCATGAATGGAGACCTGCTCACGAACATCAATTTTGACCACCTTCTCAGGTTCCACGCGGAGAACGGGGCCGACGGCACGATGGCGGTCCGCGAATATGATTTTCAGGTCCCCTATGGGGTCGTCAACATGGACGGGCTTCGCATCAAAAGTCTCGATGAGAAGCCGGTAAAACAATTTTTTGTCAATGCCGGGATCTACGTCATCAGCCCGGCGATGCTCAAATACCTCCCCAAAGGCAAACCCCACGATATGACGCAGCTTTTCGAAACGATGATCGCTAAAAAACACGCCGCCGCGGCGTTCCCCATACGTGAATACTGGCTGGACATCGGTCAGCTCGATGACTTGAAACGTGCCAAGGGCGATTTTTCGAAGGTGTTCGGTTGAACCCTAATCCCTCCTCTACAACGACTGGGGGTCTTAGGGTAAACGTCCGCCTTGTTGCTCGCCTCGATATCAAGGGCCCCAATCTCATCAAGGGGATCCACCTCGAAGGATTGCGCGTCATGGGCGACCCGCGCGTTTTCGCGCGCAAATACTATGAAGAGGGCGCGGACGAGCTGATCTACATGGATACCGTCGCGAGCCTCTACGGGCGCAATAACCTGGCGGATATCGTGCGTCACACGGCGCAGGACGTCTTCATCCCCATGACCGTCGGCGGCGGAGTGCGCTCGGTCGATGACGCGACGTCCCTGCTCCGCGCAGGAGCGGACAAGATCGCGGTCAATACGGCGGCGACCGAGTGCCCGGCGCTTATCAGCGAGATCGCCAAGCGGTTCGGCTCGCAATGTATGGTCCTTTCTATCGAAGCCAAGCGGTCGTCCGCCGGAAAATGGGAAGCGCTCGTCAACAACGGCCGCGACCACACGGGTCTGGATGCCGCCGCATGGGCGCGGGAAGGCGAGAAGCTCGGCGCCGGAGAGATCCTCTTGACGTCCGTGGACCGGGAAGGCACACAAAAAGGTTTTGATGTGGAGCTGGTTCGTGCCGTGGCGACGGCGGTGAGGATCCCGGTCATCGCTTCGGGGGGGATGGGGAACGTGGAGCATTTTGTCGATGTCGTGCGTGACGGTCACGCCGATGCCGTCGCGATGGCGCATGTCCTGCATTATGCGAAAGCGCCTCTGGCGGTCGTGCGCGAACGCGCGCTGAGAGAGGGGTTCGTCCGGCGCGTCTTCGAGCCCGCGGGGGCCGCGCGATGATGCCTGTCGTCACGGTCGCCGATTACGGGATGGGGAACCTTTTCAGCGTCGCACGGGCTCTCGAGCACTGCGGCGCGCGCGTGGTCTTCGCCGAGACCCCCGAAACATTCAAAGGGGCCGGGCTTGCGGTCCTTCCCGGCGTCGGCGCGTTCCCCGACGGGATGGGGGAGCTTGAGAAGCGGGGATTGGACGAAGCGCTGCGCACGCACGCGGATTCAGGAAAGCCGCTTCTGGCGATATGTCTTGGCATGCAGATGCTCCTCGATGAGAGCGCTGAGTTTGGCCATCACGCTGGACTTGGGATCATTCCGGGCAAGGTCAGGGCGATCCCGACCCTAACGACCGCCGGCGCTCCTCACAAGGTCCCGCATATCGGCTGGAATCGTCTTATGCTTTCCAATGGCGCCGTGTGGGAAGAGACGATCTTGGAAGGGATCCCTGCAGGCGAGGCCGCCTACTTCGTACATTCGTTCGCGGCTTTTCCGGAGGATCCGCGGCACCGGCTTGCGGACTGCGAGTATGGCGGACACGCGATCCCCGCGGTCATCCGAAAGGGCAGCGTGACCGGCTGCCAGTTCCATCCTGAAAAAAGCGCGGCGGCCGGATTAAAAATGCTATCGAACTTCATCCGAACGCGAGGCGATGCGTGAAGCTGGTCGTGCTGTCCGACAAGCACCAGTACAGGGCGTTCCTCGACACGCAGAAGCGCGGTGAGACATGGCGTGTGCTCTGCGACAATTCGGCGTTCTCGCCGCTTCTCGACGCGCACGCGTTCGGTCACGAAAAGCTCGATGAATTTATGATCAAGGACGACTGGAATGCGGTCAATGCCTGGGCGTCGGGCCGGGCGATGCGCCTCGTCCGGATCTCGGACAAGGCCCGGCGCACCGGCCGTTTAGATCTGGCGCCCCCGATCGCGCTGTATTTTTCTTATGTCCTTGCGCAGGCCGTCAAGAATCTGCGCTTCGCCGAGACGCTCCTGACCCGGGACATCGAAGAGGTGCTCGTATTCGATCAGGGAGCGCCGCGGGTCTTCCCGGAATTTTCGGGCAATGTTTTTCTCAATCGGTCCCTGGCGGAAATCGCTGCTTTAAGACACATCCCCGTCCATGTCGTCAAGACGGAGGCGGGATCCGGCCGTGTGTACGACGATTATCAGCCGCCGCTCAAACGTGCCGCCGCCGCGGCTGTCAGAAAGGCCGCGGGACGCGTCTCTGCGCCATTGACCGCCCCGCGCGGCCGGTACGATGTCCTCGCGACAGGAGGGCTCAAGCATCTTGCTCCCGTCATCAAGGCGTTGAAGAAAAAAAAGATCCGTGTGGCCGTCGTCGACTTTGAATTTCATAGAGAACAGTTCTGGTTCGCCGCTAAGAACGGCCTGCCGTACATCACCCCAAGAGATCCCGAAGCAGCGGCCGCCGACCCTGATTTTGTCCAACGGCACAAAGCGGAACTAGTGAGCCTTGGCGAGGAAGCTGCTTTGCGCGGTGATCTCATGTATGGGACGCACGACCTTTCCGGCGCGGTCCTCGAGATCCTGCGGGATTCGGACCGTTATCTGACGAACCTTTCCATCGAAGCGGCACGCTACGAGCAGCTTTTCAAGGCACATGGATTCCGCGCCGTGATCTCAGAAGAGGACTTTGCGCTGCGCGGCGGGTTCCTGGCGGCCTATTGCAAGTCCGCAGGGGTCTCTTACTACACGTTATCCCACGCTAACGTCGCCGTCGATTTTGCGGTTGGTCCGGAGGAGCGCGTGTTCGCGCAATCCACGACGTTTGTGCAGTCCGAGTTCGAGCGTGACATGTACGCTGCCCGTGGCTGGGACCCGTCGCATATCGAAGTGACGGGAACGCCCCGGTATGACCGCCTCGTGTCGTTATTAAAGAAGCGTAAGCCGCGCGGCGGTGTATTTCGCATCCTGTATTGCGCGGGCATCCTCATGCCCCAGAACCCGGATGTCCACGGATATCTGGGTTGCCATGTGACATGCTACGGTGATGTCCAGTACCCGTCGCTCCGTGAGACGCTCCGCGCGGTGCGCGGGCTCCCGGTCGAGGTCGTCGTGAAGGCGCATTCCACAGAGACCGAGCCGGAGCTTCAGAGGATCGTTTCGCAGGCAGGGAGCACCGTCAATGCGCGCGTCGCCCCCGCCTCGGATGATTTTTTCAGACACGTCGTCGGATCGGATGTCATGGTGCTGTCCTATTGGTCGACCGCGATGATCGAGACGGCGATCGCGGGGGTTCCGACGGTCTACGCGGATTTTGAGCCCTCCATCGACAGCCCGTCGCTCAGAGCATTCGCCCAGAACGGGTTTTGCGAGATCGTCAAGACACCTGCAGAGCTTACGCGGGTATTATCGCGCCTGGTCAGAACCCGTCGGCCAAGGCGGGTGATCCAAGAAAACAGGGACCGTTATTATCTCGGACCGCTCGACGGACGATCGACGGAACGCGTTTCCGCAAGGATCCTCGAGGGTCTCCGCGTCGACGCCTGCCCGGCCGAACCTGTCGTTGTGACGGGAGGAACGGCATGAGCAATCGCAAGATCATTGCACGTGAATTCGCGCTTTATTCGCTGAGTTTTCTTTTTATGCAGCTCGTTACGGTGGCGCTGGCGGTCTTCATCCGAAATGTCCTGGGGCCTGAGCAGATGGGCGTCTGGGTGGCGCTCCAGGTCGTATTGACCTACACGAAATATTCGAACCTGGGCCTCGCGCCCGCCGCAGGCCGCGAGATCCCGTTCGAGCGGGGGCGCGGTCATCTGGACCGCGTCAGGATCATCCGCGACGGGTCGTACTTGTTCACCGTGGTCATGTCTTCGCTCTTATCGTTCGCGATGGCCGTGGCGGCGTTCGTCTTAAGGGAGCGCTTCGGAGAGCTTTTCTTTTGGAGTCTTCTGGCGCTGGCTTTCCTTAGCTTTTTTCAGCGGGTCTCCACGTTCTGCATCGCCATCCTGCGCGCCGAGAAGCGTTTTACGTTCATCAATCGTTTCAACGTCTATTCTTCGCTCGCCAACGCGGCGCTCACGGTGGTCCTGATCCTTCGTTTTGGACTTTACGGTTATTATGCGTCGATGGGACTCAGTTTTGCCTTTAACCTCTTTTTCATTCTCACATTCTCGGGTATTCCGTTCCGCTTCGCTTGGGACTGGAAGGAGATGAAGCCGCTCTTCGGAATGGGATTGGGTCTCATCGCCGTAAGTCTTGGTACGACGTTCTTCAATAGCGTCGACAAGATGGCCATCGCGGCGTCCTCCGGAGCCGCGGCGCTCGGTGTTTACAGCATCACGCTCATGGTCGGAGGGATCCTCGCGTCTTTCCCCAATAATCTCGGGGTCATCATTTTCCCGTATCTCAATGAGGCCTACGGCGCTTCGAAAGATCCCGCGGAGATCCGTAAGTATCTGGTGACGCCCAACCTTTTTGTTGCGACATACCTGTCCGTGGTCATCGCTTTTCTTTGGACGGCGGCCCCGTTCTTGGTGACGACGTTTCTTCCGAAATACACGGCCGGCACCGGCGCGCTCCGCCTGGCCCTTTTCTCGACGCTGTTCCTCATCCTTTCGGGCGCCATGAGCGACGCGCTCATCGCGTTCAAGCGCTACGCATGGACGATCCCGTTGCAGTTCGGTATCGGTTCGGCGGCGTTCTGTGCGAGCACGCTTGCGTTACGGGCAGGGAAAAGTCTGACATGGGTCGCGGGGATCGGGCTCGCCGCGGTCTACTTATTGTGGCTATCTTACGCGCTCATTGCGCTGCGCCGCGTCGGAAGCGCGGCGGATACACGCCGTCACGTATTTCAGGTCACGGCGACGGCTGGGTATTTCATGGCCGCTGTACTGTCCGCGGATGCGCTGAGGCCCGGCGAGCGTCTGACGGATGTGGCTGTGCGCGTTCTAATATTGACCGCAGCTTCAGTGCCCGTCGTGTGGGCGGGCGAGAAAAGGTTCCATGCAGCGCGTCTTTTCATCGAGACGATCCGCCACCGTGTGGCTCCTGCGGCTGGGGTCCCGTGAGCGCCGCTCCGCTTCCTAACTTTCTTGTGATCGGCGCTCAGCGTTCGGCGACGAGCTGGCTGTATTTCTGCCTTAAAGAACATCCTGATGTTTACGTGCCGTACATCAAGGAAGTCCGCTACTTCAGCGATTACTATGCGAACGGACCCGAGTGGTATGCGCGATATTTTTCCCAGTGGTCCGGACAGATGGCCGTCGGAGAAGTGACGCCGAACTATCTGTATCGCGAGGGCACCGCTGAACGCATCGCGAAGGACCTTCCAGGCGCGAAGCTCATCGTGACGCTCCGTGACCCCGTCGAACGCGCCTATTCCCAGTACAAAAAACATGTACGCGCGGGATTGACGCTTTCATTCGAGGAATCGCTTGAAAAGGACCCTGAATATACCGAGCGAGGGCTCTATCTTGGCCAGCTTTTGAGGTACGAACATCTGTTCCCAAAAAAAAACATTCTGATCCTGTTCTATGAGGACATCCAGAAGGACCCCAAACACCACATGAAGCGTATCCTCGAATTCATCGGCGTCGACGCTTCGAACGTGCCGCCCTCGACGATCAAGATCATCCCGTCCGAAGAGCTGGCGAGCGGGCTCTACAAGCACACCTCGAGGGTCAGCGGATTCTTGAGAAACCGGCTCGGGATGGCCCCGCTCGTGGATGCCGTGAAGCGGTCTAAGCTCATGCCGGCCATCGATAGAATGCTTTACCGCTTCGGCCCCAAGGCCAAAGGCAAGAACGGAACGACCGCGAGGGAGGCTTCGTCCATGCGGCCCGAGACGCGGGAGAAATTGAAACGAACGTTCGAACCGGAGAATCGCAGGCTCGCGGAGCACCTCGGCCGTGACCTCGGTTTCTGGAAATGAACACCACAACCAAAGGAGCCGGCGTGCCCTCATTGAATCAGACGGAGAAGTCGTCGAAAGAAGATATCAAGTTTTGGTCCATGCGCGCGAAGCGCTACAACAGCCTTGAGTGGGTCAACAAAGGCGATTACCTGCACGCGTTCCTGGAGGCCGGCGCTTTTCATGAGGACGACGCCGTCCTGGACGTCGGCACGGGCACGGGCATCATCGCGCATACGATCTCGCCGTTCGTGAAGCGTGTCGTGGGCGTCGATATCTCCGAAGACATGATCCGGCAGGCGGCCAACCCGGCTTTTCGCAACGTCGAATGGAAGCGCATGGACGCGCACGACCTTCAGTTCCCGGGAGGCACGTTCGACCGCGTGACCGCGCGAATGGTGTTCCATCATGTCACCAGCCGCACGCAAGAGGCGATGGCCGAGTGCAACCGCGTATTGAAAAAGAACGGGGTCATGGTGTTTTCCGAAGGCGTGCCGCCGACACGGCACGTCGTGCCGTTCTACACCGAGATGTTCAAGCTCAAGGAAGACCGCATCACGTTCATGGACGAGGACCTCATACGCCTCATGAAAACGGCGGGGTTCCGGAGCATCAAAAAGAAGATCTACATGAACCGCGGCGCGAGCATCAAGAACTGGCTCGTCAACAGCGGGATCCCGCAAAAAAACCAGGACGCCATCTTCAAGATGCACGTCGAGCTCGATACGAGAGGCAAGCGCGATTACAACATGGTCCTCAAGGACGGGGACTGCTTTATAGACATGAAGTTCGTTATCCTTACGGGGGTCAAATGAGCGAATCACTGAAGGAGCTGCGAGAGCGTCTGCAGGGCCCGAGACGTCCGTACGACACGTGGTACGGCCGGAACGTGATGCGTCGTTTCTCGATCTATTTGACGGTGTTTTTTGCGCGTATGGGGGGCTCGCCGCCCCTTGTGACGTCCTTATCCATACTGGCAGGGCTTTTCGGCGCTTTTTGTCTTTGGATCGGCTGGTGGGGGTGGGGATTTTTTTGGGTCAACATGTGGTATCTGTTGGACCACGTTGACGGCGAGCTTGCGCGTTTGGGCCAATCGTCGTCCGCAACGGGTCTGTATTTTGATACCATCGCCAATGCGATCGTGCCGCCGTTCACATTCCTTGCGCTCGGAGTCGGTTTACGTCTGCACACTGAACGAGAACTCCCATTTTTTCTCTCGCTGATCGCTGCCTACGCGTCCATGATGCTGCTCATGATCACGTATTGCGAATCTGCAGTGCTTCTCCAGTGCGCCAAGGGGCCCATCCCTTCGCCTGCGGGTGAGCGGGTCTCTTCACGCCCAACACTGCTCAAGGCGGCTTTTTTAGCGCTGCATACGGCTGTCGCGTTTCCGTCCTTTCTACTGGCAACAACAGTGACGCTTCTTTTGGTCTCGTTCGCGCTGCCCCAAGCCAGGCCGCTTTTTCTGATGGTCTGTCTGTATCTCTACGCCGTAGCGGCGACGGTCGTATGGGTCACGCTGCTGGCTCATTCGGTGTGGACCAAGGGACCTGACAGGAAGCTCGCTGGCCGGTGAAAGCACACGTCCTTATACTGAACTACAACGGCGCCGAACTTCTCAAGCGCTATTTGCCGTCATTTATCGCGGCCGGCGATCACGCGTCAACGCCCTGCGTGGTGTCCGTCATAGACAACGCGAGCGCCGATGAAAGCAAAGGGGTAGTGCGGTCATTTGGCGGCAAGGTTGGGTGGATGCCTATGAAAGAAAACCGCGTGCTCTGCTCTTATAACGACGCGGCCAAAGCTCTCTCCGACGACATACTCATTTTCATGAACAACGACATCGAGGCAGACCCCGGGTTCATCGACCCGCTCATGCGGCCATTTGTGGAAGATCCGGATGTTTTTTTTGTGACGCCGAAGTGTTTCGGCTCCGACCGCCGCACGTATGAGGGCAATAAGACGCGCGGACGCGTTCGTTTTGGCATCTATTGGTCGACCGCGCTGTATCCCGGGCACGAAATGACCGTGGACACGCCGGGTTTCACGATGGCAGGCGGTTTCGGTGCGTTCGACCGCAAGAAGTTCCTCTCCCTGGACGGTTATGACGATCTCTATCTGCCCGGCCGACTCGAAGACACCGACATCTGCCTGCGCGCGCAGAAAACCGGCTGGAAATGCCTGTACGCCCCGGGAAGTGTCGTCTATCACCAGGGCGGCGTGAGTTTTCACAAGCGCTTTGGGTTGCGCAAGACTCTCGTGATCAATTGGCGCAACACGTTTCTTTTTATGTGGAAAAATCTATCGGCATCGACGCTTTTTGTTTCAGCGCTTTGGTTACCGCTGCGATTCGCGTATTCGCTTGTCTCGCTGAAGCCTGAGCTTTTTATGGGTTTTTTGGAAGCGCTCCCGCGTTTACCAAAGGCGTTGGCAAAGCGGAACCAGTTGAAGCAAAGCTCCTTACCGGATAGGGTCAGGGAGCGGGAGATATTTGCGCGTGTCTGAACCTAAAGTGTCCAGCCTCTCATTGGTCATCATCACGTTGAACGAGGAGGCGATGTTGGCTGAATGTTTGCGTTCAGCTTCGTTTGCCGGTGAGACGGTCGTCGTCGATTCGGGCAGTACCGACCGGACGCGCGAAATTGCCGTCGCACACGGCGCCACGGTTTCGACACGCACTTTCGACAATTTTGCCAACCAGAAGAACGCAGCGATAGACTTGGCTTCAGGTGACTGGCTGCTTTTGCTGGACGCGGACGAGCGCGTGACGCCTGAGCTTGAGGCGTCGATCCGCACGGCGATCGTTGACCCTGCGTCTCCGGATGGGTTTTACATTCGACGGGATAACTATCTTTTTGGCGGCCGTCTCCGTTTCGGAGCGAACGCTAACGATAAACAGCTGCGTCTTATTCGCGGGGGAAAAGGCCGTTTTGAGGGCCTTGTCCACGAACGGTTAGGCGTTTCCGGCTCGACGGGGGATTTGAAGGGGGCGCTCACTCATTATTCCTCTGAAAGCGTGGCGGAATACCGTAAAAAACTCCCGCTCTTTTGCTCACTCGACGCCGAGCAGGCATGGAAGCGCGGGGAGCGTCCGACGTTCTTCCGTTCGTATCTCAAGCCGTTCGCGGCGTTCGTATATTACTATTTTTTTAAGCTTGGATTTCTTGACGGATCGCGTGGGCTGTTGTATCAGTTGCTTGCAGCCAACTATCTTTTCTCAAAATATGCCCGTTTGCGACGCCTCTATCGCGACCGCGGCCCGGCCTCACCCCAAAGTTCTCCCTTAAACGGCCCTCCTAGGCTATAATGATTTGTCTTAAACCGACTAAAAATTAGGTAAATATGAACATTCTCGGTATTTCGGCCTACTATCATGACAGCGCGGCATGCCTTGTGCGTGACGGAGAGATCATTGCCGCTGCGCAGGAAGAACGCTTCACACGCAAGAAGCATGACCAGGCGTTCCCGTCGAAGGCGGTGGCGTTTTGTCTGGCAGAAGGAGGCATCACAGCAGGTGATGTCGATACGGTTGTTTTCTACGAGAAGCCTTTCACGAAATTCGAGCGCCTGCTCGAAACTTACATCACGTACGCTCCTGTCGGTTTTCGTTCATTTCTCAAGGCCATGCCTGTTTGGATCAAACAGAAGCTCTGGCTGAGAGAAGAGATCGCCAAGGAAATACCTGATTTTAAAGGAAAGGTGCTGTTTACGGAGCATCACGAATCTCACGCGGCATCGGCTTTTTACCCGTCTCCGTTTGATGAAGCGGCCGTTCTCACGATGGACGGCGTCGGCGAGTGGGCCACGACGAGCCTTGCGGTGGGTAAAGGAGCCGATCTTGATCTCGTGCAGGAGATCCGCTTCCCGCATTCTCTCGGGTTGCTTTACTCGGCGTTCACATATTACACGGGATTCAAGGTGAATTCCGGCGAGTATAAAGTGATGGGCCTTGCGCCTTACGGCGAGCCGAGGTACAAAGACCTTATTCTCAAAGAGCTGATCGATCTGCGCGAGGACGGGTCTTTCCGGCTCAACATGAAATATTTTAATTACTGCGCCGGGCTCACGATGACGAATGCGCGTTTCCATAAATTATTCGGCGGCCCGCCACGCCGTCCCGAGTCCAAACTCACACAGCGTGAGATGGATCTGGCGCGCTCAGTGCAAGATGTGACCGAAGAGGCGATGATCCGCCTGGCTCGACATGCGCGGAAGATGACCGGTATGAAAAACCTATGTTTAGCCGGCGGTGTCGCGCTCAACTGCGTCGGCAACGGAAAGATCCTCCGCGAAAAAATATTCGATCATATCTGGATCCAGCCTGCGGCCGGTGACGCGGGCGGCGCGCTCGGCGCGGCACTCTGCGCGTGGCACCGCTACTACGGCAAGCCCCGTTCGGCTGCCCGCCGCGACAGTCTGCACGGCTCTTTTCTCGGGCCCGCATTCAGCGAAAGCTACATCCGCAGTTTTGCCGATGCTGCGAAACTGCCATACGAAACGCTTTCTCCCGAAGCGCTCCCGGAGCGGATAGCGGACACGATCGCCTCCGGCAACGTTGTCGGATGGTTTCAGGGCCGCATGGAATTCGGTCCGCGCGCGCTCGGCGCCCGGTCTATCATCGGCGACGCCCGCAATCCCAAGATGCAGGAGACGATGAACGTGAAGATCAAGTTCCGCGAAAGTTTCCGGCCGTTCGCCCCGTCGGTCACCGCGGAGAAGGCCGCTGAGTATTTTGATCTTGATTCAGAAAGCCCTTATATGCTGCTCGTGGCGCCCGTGAAATCCGGCATCCGTCGAAAGATGACGGGCGGCGAAAACGATCTTTTCGGCATCGAAAAGCTGAATGTTGTGCGCTCGACGATCCCCGCGGTGACGCACGTCGACTATTCCGCACGTGTCCAGACCGTGAATCGCGAAACAAACCCGGCCTACCACGACACGATCCGCCGTTTTGATGAAAAGTACGGCTGTGCGGTCATCATCAACACCTCGTTCAACGTTCGCGGCGAGCCCCTCGTCTGCACGCCCGAAGAAGCATACCGCTGCTTCATGCGGACGGACATGGATTACCTGCTTCTGGAAAACTGCCTTTTCGACAAGAAGGCCCAGCCGGCTCTCGCGGGCGATTCCGACTGGAAACGGGAGTTCATACTGGATTGATATGGCAAAACTGATCGAAGAGATCCTCAAGATCAAAAGCGAAGAGAAAGACCTGCGGAGCTTCGGGCGCGTGATGGGGATCGCGTTCGGCCTGTTGGCCTGCTTTCTTTTCTGGAAACACCGTCCGGTGTGGCCCGTTTTCACGGGGTTTTCTGTTTTTTTCTTTATTTTTTCTCTGGTGTTTCCGAAGGCGCTGAAGCCCGTCCAGAAGGTTTGGATGGCGCTGGCGCTCATGATGGGTTTCGTGATGACGAGCGTGATCCTCTCCGTGCTTTTTTACGGCGTCGTCACCCCGATCGCACTTATTTTGCGTTGCACCGGAAAACTACCGCTCATACTCGGCGCTGATCCGTCGGCGCTAACATACTGGGTGACGCGCGACAATTCCCGCAAGACACGCGAATCGTACGAAAACCAATTCTAAAAAAGGGGGGAGCGATGGGAAAACTGGGAATATTGAAAGAGTTCGCCGTGTTTCTGGGTGAACGCAAAAAATGGTGGCTGACGCCGATCGTCGTGATGCTCGTGCTGCTCGGCGCGTTGATCGTATTCACACAAGGTTCGGCCGTGGCGCCCTTTATATACACATTATTTTAATGCCGACACACAAGCGCCCCGCGCGCGGCCCCATTGCAGTTGTTTTCGGCACACGTCCGGAGATCATCAAGCTCGCTCCGGTCATTCGTGCGCTCCGCGCGGCGCGGACGCCGCATTTCCTGCTGCACACGGGCCAACATTATTCATACGAGATGGACCGCGTGTTCTTTCATGACCTTGAACTGCCAGATCCTGAGGTGCAGCTGTCGGTGAAGTCGGGCGGCCGCCACGGCGAGCACACGGGCCGCATGCTGGAAGCGGTCGAACACGTATTGCTTGAGCGCAAGCCGTCTGTCGTGATCGTGCAGGGCGACACCAACAGCGTGCTCGCGGGCGCGCTTGCGGCTGCCAAGATGGCGGGCACGCGGCTCGCGCACGTCGAGGCAGGCCTGCGCAGTTACGACAGGGACATGCCCGAAGAGGTCAATCGCATCGTCGCGGACCATCTCTCCGATCATCTTTTTCCGCCGACTGAAATGTGTAAGCGTACGCTCCTGCGGGAGGGTATCGATCCCGCGAAGATCCACGTTACGGGAAACACGATCGTTGATTCTGTCTTGCAGAACCTCGTCCTGGCCAAGAAAAAGGCTTGTTTTAAACGGCCGGCCGGCACTTATTACCTCATGACGCTTCACCGCCAGGAGAATGTCGACCACCGTGATCGCCTCGCTTCACTATTTGAGGGCATCGGGCGAGTCATGAATGAATATCCTGCGCCCGTTCTTTTTTCCATCCACCCGCGCACGCGTGCGCGTATCAAATCGTTCGGTCTGCGTGTCCCCAAAGGCATCGAGCTTCTCGACCCCGTCGGCTTCCTTGAATTCTTGACGCTCGAAAAGAATGCGCGGCTCATTCTCACGGATTCCGGCGGGCTTCAGGAAGAAGCCTGTATCCTCGGCGTGCCGTGCGTGACGTTGCGCACATCGACCGAACGTCCCGAGACCGTGACGGCGGGCGGCAATGTCATCGCGGGCAACCGTCCGGCGAACATCGTCAAGGCCGCGCGGCGCATGCTGGCCCTGAAACACAAGTGGAAGAACCCTTTCGGCGACGGCAAGAGCGGAGAGCGCATCGTTCGCATCGTCAGGAGAGGGAAGTGACATGAAGGTCGCTTTCTTCACTTACCCCGCGGCTTTCCAGAACATCGGCGGCGGCGAAGTACAGCTCCTCATGACCCGCGAGTATCTGCAAAAAGCGGGGCAGCCTGTCGATCTCTTCGACCCCTGGAACTCGCGTGTCGAGGATTATGATATCCTGCACGTTTTCAGCTCCGTCAAAGACTGCCTGGGTCTCGTGCTCACCGCCAAGTCGCGAGGGGTGAAGGTCGTGACGAGTCCGGTGCTTTGGTCGGATTGGCGCCGTGCGTTGTTTGCCGAGGGGGCGAGGCAGAAGACGGATCTTTTGATCCGCCATTTTTCAAAAGTCGTTTTTCCGGCTTTTCCATCGTCTCGGCGGCGGTTGCTTCTGGCATCCGACGCTCTATTCCCCAATTCCGAGACTGAATGCAAGCACATCTCGCGGCTCTTTGCCGTGCCCGCATCCAAAATGCGCGCTGTCCCCAACGGGGTGGAGCGCCGCTTCGCCGATGCGGAACCTGCCGCGTTCCGTGAAAAATACGGTAAAGACCCGTTCATTCTCGGCGTGGGCCGTCTTGAGCCACGTAAGAACCAGCTCAGCCTGATCAAGGCGGTCAAGGGCTCGGGACAGAAATTGATCCTCATCGGCAGCCCCGTCACCGGTTACGAAACGTACGCCCGAGAATGCGAGCAGGCAGGAGAGGGGTTCACGGTCTTTTTGCCGACGCTGCGTCACGAAGATCCGATGCTTGCTTCGGCATATGCCGCGTGCTCCGTTTTTGTGCTGCAGGGCTGGTTCGAAACGCCTGGACTCGCCGCGCTCGAAGCGACGCTTGCCGGCGCGCGGCTGGCGGTCACTTCCGGGGGCAGCACCCGCGAATACTTCGGTAAATCGGTCGACTATCTCGACCCGTCGAGCGTCACGGATATCCGCCGCAAGATCGACGCAGCCTCGCGCCGGGCGACCGACCCCGCACTGAAAAACCACATTCTTTCGCGCTTTACGTGGGAAGCGGTGGCGCGCGAAACGCTCGCTGGTTACCGGCATGTCCTCGATGGGATCTAAACACTACGCTTTTCGAAAGAAAACCAATCTCGCCGCTGCGCGAGTCCTCGATATGTGCGGGGATCTATTGCTGCGCCGCCGTGGGCCAGAGCCTCGCTTCGGCCGCGTGCTCGTCGTGCGTCTGGATCATCTGGGCGATGTCCTGACGGCGACGTCGATCCCGCGTCTTGTGAAGGAGGCTCACCCAAAGGCTCAGGTGGCGTTTCTTGCCGCAAGCTGGGCCGCGCCGCTTCTTGAAAATAATCCCTATATTGACGAGGTGCTTTTATATGACGCGCCTTGGTTTGCAAAGGGGCGGTATGCCTCCGGAAGTCAGGGATTCCTGGCGACCGCCAATGAACTTGCAGGTCGAAACTTCGACGTTGCCTTCGCGCCGCGCGGCGACATCCGTGAAAATTTCATGCTGTATCAAGCGAAGATCCCCTCGCGGTTCGGGTATGGGATCACCGGCGGGGGATTCTTGCTGACCCGGGAGGTCGTGTATCGGCCTGGTGTACACGAAACGGAGCACACAACGGACCTGCTCAGGTCGGCCGGTATCCGCGGCGCGTATCCGGGTCCGCAGATCTATTTCACGCCGGCCGAGGAGGCTGCCTGGAACGCCCGCAGTGCGTCGTTGGGTCTTCGCCCGGGAGATCGAATTGTTGGATTTCAGACCGGAGCCGGTACACCCGCCAAAGATTGGGGGAGCGCTTACGCCTTGCAGTTCGTTGCGGCCGCACGCAAACAGGGCGTCACGATCGTTCTCACCGGGACCGACAAGGACCGCGCACGCGCTCCTTTCCTCGGAGAGCCGGGCATCGTCGATCTGCGCGGTAAAACCTCTCTCCGGGAACTGTGTGTTTTTATAAAGAGCTGCCGCGCTTTTGTCGGACCTGACTCAGGGCCGGCGCATCTGGCTAATGCGCTCGGTGTGCCGACGGTTTTTCTTTACAGCGGGACCAACCGCTTCGAAGAGTGGCGTCCACTCCCCGCAAATGCGCGCGTGCTCCGTCATCCCGTGCCGTGCGCGCCCTGCACGCTCGAGGAGTGTCCGGTCGAAGGACACCCATGCATGTCCGCGCTTTCACCCGAAGCGGTTGCGCTCGCGCTGGAAGAGGTCGTGCGGTGAGAATTCAAGATGCTTCGATCGGCATGGATGCGCGCATGTGGGACCACCCGGGCATCGGGCGGTACGTGCGCGAGCTTACGGCGAAGCTTGTTCCTGCCGCCCAGGTGAAGCGTTTTGCGCTTGTGGCAGCCCCGGGTTTTAAAGAGGCTTTCGGCCCTGCTCCGCGAATGGTTGAATTTCGCAATGCATACTCCAAGATCTACGGCCTCGACGAGCAATTCGAGATCGCCGGGCTCTCGAAGGATCTGGATCTTTTGCACGTGCCGCATTTTAATATCCCGGTTTTCCGGAAGAAGCCGCTCGTCGTCACGGTCCATGACCTGACGTATTTACGTGAGTCGGGAGCGGCCAAGCGGCGCTTCGCGCGCCAGTACGCCGATCTTCTCTTCAAGAAAATAGCGAAGAAAGCCGCTGCGGTCATTACGGTCTCTGAATTCACGCGTCGCGATCTTTTGTCGGCGTTCCCTAAGCTGGATCCTGCGAAAGTCTTTGTAACACACGAAGCGGCGTCACCGCTTTTCGGCGTGATCGAGGATGAGGGGCTTCTCGCGCGGGTCCGCACGCGCCTTAAGCTTGTTCGTCCTTTTGTGCTTTTCGTGGGGACTCTCAAGCCGCACAAGAATGTACCCATGTTGATCCAGGCCATGGACGAGCTTCGTCGTGAAAAAAGGATGGACCATGAGCTTGTTCTGGTGGGCCGCCCTGATCCTTCCAACAAAGCGCTTGTTTCGCTGATCGCTCAGAGCCCCTTTGTCCGGGCGCTCGGCGAGCTTTCCGACGATGACCTGGTGCCGCTGTATAATCTGGCGGACGCGTTCGTGTTGCCGTCGTTCCGGGAGGGGTTTGGACTGCCCGCGCTCGAGGCCATGGCGTGCGGGACCCCGGTCCTGGTGTCTGACTGCTCGAGTCTTCCTGAGGTAGTGGGCGATGCAGGGCTTGTTTTTGATCCGCGTCAGGTTGACGCTCTTACGGAGCTTCTATATAATGTTTTGCGGAACAGTCAGTTACGAGAAAATATGAGGCGATCGGGCCGGGAGCGCGCCGCACAGTTTTCATGGGAGCGCGCCGCCAAAGAGACGTTGCGGATCTACGAGCAGGTATTGAGTTGAGGGTCGCTCTCTCCCACGATTGGCTCAACGGCATGCGCGGCGGTGAAAAGTGTCTCGAGGCGCTCTGCGAGTTGTACCCGGACGCCGTGGTCCACACGCTTTTTCACCAAAAAGGTAAACTTTCGCCGGGGATCGCGCGCCACCCGATCCGCACGTCGCCGGTGCAGGTTTTGCCCGGCGTGTTCGAACGGTACCGGTATTACCTGCCGTTTTTTCCGGCAGCCGTTGAAACGTTCGACATGCGCGGCTACGATCTTATTGTTTCCACCAGCCACTGCGTGGCCAAGGGCGTCCGCCGCGTGAAGCCGGGAGTGCATGTCTGCTATTGTTTCACGCCCATGCGGTATGCGTGGGGGTTTTTTCATGAATATTTCGGCAATAAAAGCGGGGTCGCGCAGGCGCTTATTCGATTTTTTATCACCCGGTTGCGTGAATGGGACCGGCGCACGATCGACCGCGTCGATCGGTTTATCGCAATATCGCAGCACGTGCGCGAACGTATCTTGCGGCATTACGGCCGGGACGCGGAAGTGATCTACCCGCCGGTAGACACGGCTTTTTATACTCCTTCCGCGGATACGGTGCGTGAGGATTTCTATCTTGTCGTGTCAGCCCTTGTTCCTTACAAGCGAGTCGATCTTGCCGTGCGCGCGTGCGGTAAGCTCGGCCGGCGCCTGGTCGTGATCGGGGATGGCCCTGAACTCAAGCGGCTCAAGCGTCTGGCGCGGCCGGGCACAACGTTCCTCGGGTGGCAGAGCGATGAGTCGATCCGTGACCACTATCGCCGCGCCCGGGCCCTCGTATTTCCAGGCGAAGAAGATTTCGGCATCGTACCGGTCGAGGCGCAGGCATGCGGACTCCCGGTGATCGCGTACGGCAGAGGCGGCGCGCTCGAGACGGTCATTCGCCGGGAAACCGGATTATTTTTTACGGAACTCACGGAGGAAGCGCTGTGCGGGACGATCGAGGCATTCGAACGGATAAAGTTCCTTCCGGAGCTCGCGCGGCGGAACGCCGAGAAGTTCAGCCGGGACCGCTTCATGAAGGAGATCCGCGCATCGATCGACCGGACGATCTCCGCGGAGACTCTCCGATGATCACGCCGCGGCGCCGCAAACGTGACACGTTCCTTCCATGGATCCAGCTTGCCGTCGATTTTCTTGCGATCAATTTTATACTGCACTTCTCGTTTTGGGCGCGATTTGAGAGCGGTTATTTTCCGAGCGACCGCGGGACCCCTGACATCGATATCTACGTGCGTCTTTATGTCTTTATCGCGCTGGTCCTGATCGGGTCGCTTCGGTCCAACGGACTTTACCGGCCTGCGCGGGACTTCACGTTCACGGCCGAGATCAACCGCGTGTGCCGCGCCGTGGCCGTAGCCACGTTGATCCTCACGGCGCTCACGTTCTTTTTCCGCGGATTTTCTTTTTCGCGCACCTACCTTCTCTTGGCGGGCCTTGCGCTTGCGGCCGGCATCTCGCTGGGGCGCGTGCTTTTGGGCATGGCCGTCATGTGGGTCGACGAGAAACGGGGCAGTCCGCGCAATGTGCTCGTGGTCGGTGACAATGCGAACGCGCGGAAGCTTATTCAGTTCTATGCGCGCAACCGCCGCTTCGGCGCACGCGTCATCGGCGTCCTCGACGACCGGCTTCCTGTCGGCTCGAAGGTGGAGGGCGCTGAAGTCTGGGGCGCAGTAGAGGGCCTCGGCCCGCTGCTCAAGACCCGCCGCGAAGTGCACGAAGTCGTGCTGGCGGAACAGGGTCTCTCCCAGGCTCAAACGCTGCGCATGATCTCGGAATGCGAAAAGCAAATGGTCGGTTTTCGCTGGGTGGCGGACATCTTCGGGCTGATTGCGTCCAAGATGACCGTTTCTTATACGGCCGGAGTGCCGCTTTTGTCGTTCGTGGATTCTCCTCTGGGAGACTGGGAAAACAGGGTCCTTAAGCGTTCGATGGATATGGTCCTTTCCGCGGCGGCGATGGTCGTGTTTTCGCCTCTTTTTCTGGCGCTGGTCGCGGCGATACGCCTGGATTCGAAAGGCCCGGTCTTCTTTCGTCAGCAGCGCATCGGGCAGGATGGCCGGCGCTTCATCCTGATCAAGTTCCGGACGATGCGTGTCGGCGCCGAAGAAAAAACGGGCCCCGTGTGGACAAGCGAAAACGATCCGCGCCGCACAAAGCTTGGAACTTTTTTACGGAAGACGAATCTCGATGAGCTGCCTCAGCTTTGGAATGTTTTGAAAGGGGAGATGTCCCTTGTCGGCCCTCGGCCCGAGCGGCCGTTCTTCGTGAGCCAGTTCATGGAAGATATCCCGCGCTACATGGCCCGTCACACGATCCGTTCGGGTATGACCGGTTGGGCGCAGGTGAACGGTTTGCGCGGCAACACGTCGATCGAGGAACGCACAAAGTTCGATCTTTATTATATCGAGAACTGGTCGCTTCTCTTTGATGCGAAGATCGTTTTGATGACGATCTTCCGGATATTCTCGAGCCCCAATGCCTATTGATGTCCGGCGTATTTTTTCGCGCCTGACTTCAGACGCATCCTATTCTTCGGAGATCGCTTTCCGGGTGCTGTTCGCCGTCATTCTCGCGGTGGCGTGTTCGATCTCTTTTTTTGAGATCACTTCCTGGATGTTCATTGTTCTTGCCGCATGGTCTGTCTTTGTCGGACGCGATCTTTCCAGGCTTAAGAAACCGTTCGTCGTCCTTGCGCTTATCTATTTATTTTTCACGCTGCTTTCGGTCACGCAGTCCGCGTACCCCACTAATTCCTGGCGCGGCGTTTTTAAGACGCTGAGGAATGTGCTGCTTTTTTTTGCGGCCGTCCATGTCGTCGACTCGAAACAAAGGTTCAGGGCGCTTTTCAAGTGGTTTCTTGCCGTAGCTGTATTTATCGGGCTTGACGCCGCAGCGCAAGGTTTCTTCAAACGGGATCTGATCGCGGGCCGCCGCATGACGCCGTTTCAGGGCGACGCCAAACGGCTCACGGGGCCCTTTCATCACGCGAACGATTTTTCCGCATATCTGTCTCTGGTGATCTTCCTATTTTTGGGAGTGCTGCTTGAGGCGCGCCGGATTTTCAGCGGACGTTTTGCGCTTTTTTGCCAAGCAGGGCTCTTGCTCGTCGCGTTTTGTCTTTTCGGGACGTATTCGCGCGGGGCGTGGCTTGCCGTGGCGATCGCTTTTGTTCTTCTGGCGACGCTCAAGCGCAGCCGTATTTTTGCGGCCTCCCTCATCGTCGTGGTCGTCTGGGCCTGCTTTTTCTCGCCGCCGCTCGTACGCGACAGGCTTGATTCGCTGCGCCGCGGCGCCGGGACCGTTGTAGAACGCGAAGAGCTTTGGACTCAATCCATGCGCATGATCCGGAAAAGCCCCTGGCTTGGGCTTGGTTCAAATACGTACTCCAAGAATCAGCCGCATTTCCGTACGCACGGCACGAAGGTCGATGATCAGTATGCGCATAATGGCTATTTGCAAATGGGCGCGGATATAGGTCTTCTGGGGCTTGCCGCGTTTCTTGCGACTCTCGTTGTAGCTCTGACAACGGCGCTGCGGGCTTTTCTCGGGAGCAAGGATCCGTTTTTGCGCCCGGCGGGGATCGGCCTTGTCTGCGGCATCACGGCTTTTCTTCTGCATAGCGCCACGGACACGAATCTTCAGTCGATTTTACTTATCAACCTGTTGTGGTTGGCGCTTGGCATCATGTGCGCCGCCGCTCGCATCGCGCGGGGGAGCACGTCTTCATGAGCCCAGCCCATCCAAAATCCACGATCTTCCGCGAAGGAAGGGCTGGGTGAGAGAGATCCAGCGCGTTCTTTTTGTTCGCACGGACCGCATGGGCGATGTCCTGATGAATCTGCCTGCTCTGCGTCTCTTGCGCCAGACTTTCCCGAAAGCCTGGCTCACGCTTCTGGTCGACGTGTCTGTCGCGGGGCTTTTCAAGGGCCATCCGGACGTGGATGAGCTCATGACTGTCGACGCCGCGCGTTTCAAGCGCGATTTCTATTATCGGTGGCACTTGGTGAAAGTATTGAAGCGCGCCTCGTTCGACCTCGCCGTCGTATCAAATCCTGATAAATGGCTCCACGCCGTTGTTTTTGCGGCGCGGATCCCGCACCGCGTGGGCTACGCCCGGAAGTGGGGTTTTATGCTGACTAAAAAAATGCCCGATCGCAAGGCGGCCGCTCACAGACACGAGATCGACATGAACCTTGAGCTCGCGAGTCTGGCGTGCGACCGCACGTGGGACGGCCATGTTGAATTGCCGGTCGATGATGTCGCCCGCCGTGATGTGCGCGGCCTTTTTTTGCGGGACCTCCCGGGGGACCGGCCAGTCGTCGCTATCCATCCCGGCACGAGTAATCCCAAAAAACGCTGGGACGAGGGCCGTTTTGCCGAGATCTGCCGCCGCCTGAGCGCAGAGGGTTTCGGCACTGTCCTTATCGGCGGCCCCGAAGAAAAAGAGGCATCCGCACGCGTTGCTGCGGCGTCGGGAGTCGCCCCGGCGGATTGGACAGGGGCATTTTCTCTGGCATGCCTTGCGGCTTTTTTTTCAGAACCGCGCGTCCGCGCGCTTGTATCCTCCGACAGCGGTCCCGTGCATGTCGCGTGGATATCCGGAGTGCCCGTGGTGGCGCTTTACGCAAGCGATGTCGAGGGATCCGACCCCGTCCGCTGGGGACCGCGCGACAAGAAGAGCGTCACGATCCACAAGTCCATGGCCGACATCACCGCCGACGAGGTTTATGCGGCGCTGAAGAAAGTCCTTGCCGCTTGAAACGCGTGCTGGTGGTCAATCCGTTCGGTATCGGCGATGTCCTTTTTTCGATGGTTCTGGTGGAGGCGCTCCGCAAAGCGCTTCCGGAGGACGGCGTGATCGGATTTGTCTGCAACGAACGCGTCGACAGCCTCGTACGTCTCAACACCTCCATCGATCGCACGTTTACGTTCAATCGCGGGCTCATGGACCGGTTGTGGCGGAAGGATCCGATGCTCTGTTGGGCCAAAACCAAGGGACTTCTGGGCCTCATCCGCTCCGAGCGTTTTGACACACTGATCGATCTTTCTCTGGGGCGCCAATATGCGTTTTTTGCGGCGCTCGTGGGTATCCCGCGCCGCGTCGGATTTGATTTTCGCGGGCGGGGGATCTTTCTGAACCGGAAAAAAAAGATCACCGGCTATTCGGATGAACCTGTCGCGGACACCCAGCTTGGTCTGCTGGATCTTCTCGGTGTGCCGTATACGCGGGGCCGCGCGCGTGTGCCCATCACGATCCATGATTTTTCGAAACACGAGGCCGCTGCGGCGCTCCGCCAGCGTGGATTCTTTGATTCCGAGCCCATTCTTGCGGTGGCGCCGGGCGGGGGACGGAGTTGGGGAGAGAATGCCCGCTATAAACAGTGGGCTCCGGAACGTTTTGCCGAGACTGTTAACGCGCAAGGCTCCAAAGTGATCCTGCTCGGCGACAAAAGCGAACGGGCGCTCCTCGAGCGGACCGCCGCCTTGCTCAAGCCGCTTTCGTTCGTCGCTTGCGGGGAACCGATCGAGATCGTCGGAGCCCTTCTTTTGCGTTCGAAGGCGCTGCTTTGCAATGACGGCGGGCTCATGCATCTGGCCAATGCTCTCGGCGTACCCACGGTCGCTGCATTTGGTCCCGTTGACGAACGCGTCTACGGCCCTTATGGGACGGATGTGCCGCACACGGTGCTTACGGAGCCCGTCCCATGCCGGCCGTGCTACCGGGATTTCCGTTTTCCGCCGTGTCCGTATGACCGCCGCTGTCTGGACCTTCTTCCCGCCGCACGCGCGGTACGCGCGCTCGAAAAAATAGCTTAAAGTTTGCCCCGGAATTCTATATCATACAAGTCCAACAGTCTGCTCAAAAAGCCTCAGATGCAAGGCGCGAGGAAGTGAGCGCGGAGACGCTATGGGAATAGCGTCGCACAAGCGACCGACCGAGCAACACAGCAGATGAGGATTTTTCAGTAGACTGTCAGAGAAAAGGATTCCATGAGCGTAAAAGCCCCCGTGTCCGTCGTTGTGATCGCCAAGAACGAAGAAGACCGTCTTCGCGCCTGCCTTGAGAGCGTTGCGTGGGCGGACGAGATCATCGTCGTCGATGATCACTCTACGGACCGTACGGCGGCCATTGCCCGTGAGTTTACGGACAAAGTGATCACCCGTGCGATGGACATCGAAGGAAAGCACCGCAACTTCGCCTACGCACAGTCTCGCAATGAATGGGTGTTGAGCCTCGACGCTGACGAGCGCGTGACGGTCGAGCTCCGCGACGAGATCACAGCACTTCTTGCCAAAGGCCCCGACTGTAACGGTTACGCGATCCCGCGTAAGAACCACGTCGGCAACGTCTGGGTGCGTCACGGCGGCATGTATCCGTCCGCGCAGCTGCGTCTTTTCTGTAAGGGGGAATTCAAGTACGACGAGCTCGCCGAGGTTCATCCGCAGGCCTACATGAAAGACCCCCGCGGGACGCTCAAAGGGGACATCCTTCATTACACGTACCGGGATTTCACCGACATGGTCGCTAAGCTCGACCGCCAGACGGACCTGGAAGCCAGGAAATGGTTCCGCGAGAAAAGGAAGGTCGGTATGTTTTCGACCGCCCGTAAAATGGCCGACCGTTTTTGGAGGCAATACGTGAAAAAAGAGGGCCGCAAGGACGGCGTGATCGGTCTTTTTCTGGCCGTCAACGGCGGGATGTATCAATTTCTCTCTTTTGCTAAATATTGGGAAATGAAACGTGCTGCCGCCGGGCATAAATCTGAGGTGCCGTTCCGGTCATTCGACAGGACGGGCGTGTCGGATGGCGCGCCCGTCGTGAACCGCGAGACGATCAGCGCCGTCATCATGACCAAGGATTGTGAGTCGTTCGTCGAGGGAACGCTCAAGAGCGTTGCCGGGTGGGTCGACGAGATCGTCGTCATTGACGGCTTCAGCAAAGACCGCACCGTCGACATATGCAAAAAATACGGCGCAAAGATCGTTCAAAACAAATGGGACGGCTACCGGTTTTGCACCGAACGGAATCTCGGGACGAGGACGGCGACGTCCGACTGGTGCCTCCACGTGGACCCCGACGAGCGCGCCACGCCCGAACTTCGCGACGCCGTGCTTCGATTTCTGGAAAAGGGCACGAAGCATGCGGCATTCGAATTCCGGAAGAAGAATTATTTTCTGGGCCGGTGGATGCGCCACGGCGGCTGGTATCACTACAGCCTCCATCTTTTTCGCCGCACCCGGGGGACGTATGAAGGCGTGATCCATGAGTCGCTCAAAGTGGACGGCTCTATCGGCCGGCTCGAAGCGGCCGTTGAACACTACCCGTTCACATCGATCTCGCAGTTTGTCAACCGCCACAACGGTTATTCGTCGCGCGAGGCCCAGGCCGCGATCGATGAAAAAAAGACGCTCACGGATGCCGAGGTGGAATACGAACTGAAAAAGAAGCCGCTCAAGCGCTTCAGCAAGTTTTATTTCCGCAAAGGCGGGTTTCTCGAAGGGACGCACGGGTTCATTTTTTCCGTGCTTTTCGCATGGGTCCATTTTCTGAATTGGGCCAAATATTGGGAACTGCGCCAGGCGAGAAAGTCCCCGTGAACATCCTCATCGTAAAACTCGGCGCGCTCGGCGACGTGCTGCGCACGACCCCGCTCCTGACGGGGCTTAAGAAAAGATTTCCGGATGCGTCGATCGACTGGGTCGTGGACGAGCGTCACCGCGATGTTCTTGAGGGCAATCCTTCGATCCGGTCGCTCGAGAATTATTCGCCCGGTACGTTGGCACGTCTTGCCGAGCACCGGTACGATCTGGCCATCAATCTCGACAAGGATGCTGAGGCGCTCGACACGATCGCTGCCGCGCAGGCTGACAAGAAAATGGGTTTCGGCCGCGACCGGGAAGGTCATGTCTGTGCGCTTGATCCTCTCAGCGACTATGCGGTGCGCCTGGGAGTCGATGATGAGCTCAAATTCCGCATCAACCGAAAAACGTATCAGGAGATCAGTTTCGAACAAGCGGGCTTGCGTTTTGAGGGAGAAGAGTATCTCTTCACGCTCGACGACGAGAATGCCCGGTTTTATGAGAAGCTCTCATCGGAGCTTCACCTGGGTTCGCGCGGCCCGCGTCCCGTGATCGGGCTCAACACGGGCGCCGGCAGCCGTTTTGCCGGCAAGCGATTGCCCGTCGTGACGACCGCTGAGCTTGCGCGGCGCTTTTATTCAGACTTTGGCGCGGCGGTGCTTCTTTTGGGCGGTCCCGAGGAGATCGAAAGGAACAAAGAGATCGAGCGCGTGGCCGCGTGTCCGGTCATCAATACGGGCTCGAACCCCATCCGCCGCTTCGCCGCGATCGTGAAAGCTTGCGACCTCATCGTTTCGGGCGACACCACCGGGATGCACATCGCGATCGCCATGAAGGTCCCGCTCGTCGCGTATTTCGCCTCGACCTGCAGCGCGGAGATCGAGCTTTACGGACGGGGGCGCAAGATCGTTTCGGCGCTGCCCTGCGCGCCCTGCTATAAGCGCGTATCCCCGTACGACGAGCAGTGCATGAAGGACATGTCTGCCGAACCGATCCTCGAGGCGTCCGCGGCGGTGCTGAAGCTTGCTGCGGCCCGATGAGCCCGCGCATCGTTTTTCTCGATCGCGACGGCGTCATCAACGCGTTTCCGGGGAAGGGCCTCTACGTCACGAAGCGTGAGGATCTGCAGATCCTGCCCGGCGCCGTCCGGGGCATTTCTCTCTTAAAAAAATCCGGTTATGATATTTTCGTCATCACTAACCAAGGCTGTGTTTCACGCAACCTCATCACGGCCGCTCAGCTGGATTCGCTGCACGACGCAATGATGCGTGAATTGGATTCGGTTGGCGCTAAAATTGACGGTATTTTCTATTGTCCTCACCAGACTAGCGACGCCTGCGAATGCAAAAAACCCAAGACGGCGCTTTTCAAGAAAGCGGTGAACGGGCGGGATATCGACTTTACGCAGACCTTTTTCGTCGGAGACTCCGAGGAGGATATGGAGGCCGGTCGAGCACTGGGCTGCCGCACGATACTGGTTTTGTCGGGCCGGACGAAGGAGAACGATGTGGACCGGCTCATCCCTAGGCCCGACGTCATTAAAACAGATCTTTTGGAGGCCGCGCAATGGATCGTCGAAAAATCCTGATCTTGTACGCTTCCGCAGGACATGGCCACGAGAAGGCCGCAAAGGCAGTCCTGGAAGCGCTTGAGGGGAATCCCGGTATCGAAACGCGCATGGCGGACGTGCTTTCGCTGACGCCGCGCTTCTTCGGAGGCAATTACAAGGCGTTCTATATTTTTATGATCAAGTACACCCCGAATCTGTGGGGGTTCATCTACCACTTCCTGGATCATGCTGTGGTTCACGCGTTCGTGCGGCCCTTCCGCCGCATGAATAACGCACTCTTTGCCCATGGGGTCCACGAGTTGATCCGGATCGAGCAACCGGATGTCATCGTATCGACGCATTTTCTGCCGTGCGAAGTCACCGCTTATCTCAAACGGCAGGGCATGAAGACGCGTCTAGTGACGGTGATCACAGATTTTTTACCTCATGAATTTTGGCTTCAGAACGGAACGGACGTCTACGCGGTGGCGTCGGAAGCCACGCGCGCAGAGCTGCTCAGGCGCGGCGTCGCAGACTCTATCATCCGCGTGACCGGTATCCCGGTTTCGTCCCATTTTTCCTGCCCGCCCTCTAAGACGGGATCCGCGCAAACGTTGGGTCTGGACCCGCTTCATTTTACGGTGCTCATGACCGGAGGTGGTGCGGGGGTCGGTTCGGTCGCACGTCTCGCCGAGGGTATTCTTGCGCGTATCCCGCTTGTTCAGCTCCTTGTTGTTTGCGGCACCAACCGCGTGCTGTTCGATGGACTCTCAGGGATCGCCGCAAAAGACGGACGCCTCAAGGTCTATGGTTTTGTCGACAACATGCATACGTTTATGGATGCCGCCGACATTATTGTGGGCAAGGGCGGGGGGCTTACGGTTTCCGAGAGTTTGGCGAAGGGGACGCCCATGATCGTTTTTGAGGCCGTTCCGGGCCAGGAGAGCCGGAACGCGTCGGTTCTCGCCGCGGAACACGCAGGGCTTGTCGCGGCTTCCTTAAGCGATGCGGTCAATAAGATCGCCATGCTCGAGGCAGACCGGGTACAGCTTGAGACACTGAAGGTCAACGCCGCACGTCTGGCACGGACCCACGCTTCGCGCGATGTTGCGAAGGTGGCACTCGATGCGCATTGATCAGGCGGCCGCCCGTCTTCGGCAGGCGCTGGAGGCCGAGCGGGCGTTCGGAGTGCACGAACTTCCGAAACCAAGCGTCTCCTCGCAGAGATCTGAAAAAGCTTCACTTCTCAACAAACTTTTTGAGGAATATCGGGATTGCACGCGCTGCCCGCTGTCCGCGACACGCACACACGTCGTGTTCGGCAGCGGAAGTCACGATGCACGGCTCATGTTCGTGGGTGAGGCTCCCGGGTTCGAGGAGGACAAACAGGGCCAGCCTTTCGTCGGCGCGGCCGGGCAGCTTCTCACCAAGATCATCGAGGCGATGAAACTCACGCGCGCGGATGTCTACATCGCCAACTGCCTTAAATGTCGCCCGCCTGAAAACAGGAATCCGGATCTGTCTGAGATCGCCTCGTGCAGCCCCGCGCTCAGCCGCCAGATCGAGATCATCGAACCCGAAGTGATCGTCGCGCTGGGTAAGTTTGCCGCACAAACCCTTCTTTCAACGGAAGAGCCGATCTCACGCCTCCGCGGCCGTTTTCATGATCTTAACGGCACGAAGCTCATGCCGACATTTCACCCCGCGTACCTCCTGCGCAACCCTGCCGACAAAAAACTGGTCTGGGAGGATATGAAACAAGTCATGAAAGCGCTCGGTCTTGGCTGATCTTTTTCCGCGGCTTCTGGTGGACGTGGCGCTGCCGCTGCCCCAAACGGGCACATTCCAATACGGCGTGCCCGAACTCTTAAAAAGCCGCATCGCCGTGGGTAAACGTGTATTTGTTTCGGTGCGCTCACGCCGCATGATCGGATACGTGTCGGGTTTCTCCGGGGATCCGGAGGTTGAGAAGATACACGACATCGAATCGGTGGTCGACGACCAGCCGATACTCGACGAGCGCTTCCTCAAGCTGACACGCTGGATGGCTGATTATTATTTTTGTTCGTGGGGGCAGGCGATCGAGGCGACGCTTCCCGCGCCTTTCAAGAAAGGGCGCACGCTCATGAAAAGCCGCTCTCCCAAGGCCACGGCCAGCGCCGAGATCGTCGATGCCGATGAATTTCAGCTCACACCTTCTCAGGATGCCGCCTACCGCCGCGTGCGCGAGAGCCTCGATGCCCGCCGCTCCGGCTCGTTTCTTCTGCACGGGATCACGGGCAGTGGAAAGACCGAAGTTTACATGCACTTGATCCGCGACCTTCTTAAAGAAAAACGCGGCAGTATCGTGCTCGTCCCCGAAATTTCGTTGACCCCCCAGACCGTCGACCGCTTCCATTCCCGCTTCGGAGACGGTCTTGCGGTGATCCATAGCCGGCTCTCGCAGGCGCACCGTGTCGAGGAATGGCACCGTATCCGGAAAGGGGAAGCCAGGGTCGTCGTCGGCGCCCGTTCGGCGGTGTTTGCGCCGGTGCAAGATCTGGGTCTGATCGTCATCGACGAAGAGCACGACACATCTTACAAACAGGACGAGACGCCGCGTTACGAGACGCGCGCCGTTGCCGCCAAGCGCGCCGAGATCGAAAACGTCGTTCTCGTGATGGGCAGCGCCACCCCGTCCCTCGAAACGTTCCATGATTGCGAAAAGGGCGTTGCGGTCCGTCTCGAGCTTTCCGAGCGCATCGAAAAGCGCCCTTTGCCGGAAGTCGAGATCGTCGATATGCGCCGCCAGGAGCACCGGGGGAAGGGCGAGGTCATTTTTTCATCGGTGCTCGAGTCGGCGGTCCGCGATTCACTCGCCAAGGGCGAACAGGTGATGCTTCTTCTCAATCGCCGCGGATTTTCGACGTATCTCCACTGTGCTTCCTGCGGATACGTCGTCACATGCCCCAATTGCCGGATCAGCCTTGCGTATCATTACGATAAAGCGGCGCTTTTTTGCCATGTCTGCCAATACCGCACGACGCCCGAGCGTTTGTGCCCCGCGTGCAAGAAGCACTACCTCCATTATTTCGGGACCGGCACGCAAAAGGTGTTCAGCGAAGCTGAGAAGCTTTTTCCGAGCGCGCGTATCGGCCGCATGGACGCCGATTCAATGGCCAAGAAGGACGCTCACGAAATGATCCTTCGTTCGTTCAGGCGCCGCGAGATCGACATTCTGATCGGCACGCAGATGATCGCGAAGGGGCACGATTTTCCTAATGTGTCGCTCATCGGCGTCATCTCGGCCGACACAGCGCTTCATCTGGCCGACTTTCGCGCCGCAGAACGTACGTTCGATCTTCTCACGCAGGTCGCCGGGCGCGCCGGTCGGGGCGACATCCGAGGCCGCGTGATCGTTCAGACGCTCGTGCCGCATCACTATTCCATCCAGGCTGCGAAGGAGCACCACTACCATGATTTTTATGCGCAAGAGATCGAGTTTCGCCGCGAGCTGGACATGCCGCCGTTCTCGCACCTGGTCCGCCTGGTCATGAGCGGCGCCGGCGAAAAGGAGGTCGTGCGGCAGATCCTTGAGCTTTCCAAGCTGCTCCAGGCCCGCCTCGATTCGAAAATATTTAAAATACTCGGTCCGGCCCCGTGCCTGGTCTCGAAGGAAAAGGGGCTCTATCGCTGGAATCTTTATGTAAAAGGTCCCTCGATCCAAGAGATCAACCCGCTTTTGAAGAAGGTCTTGGCCGAGTTCAAGTGTTTAAAAGTCACGTTGACGGTCGATATAGACCCACAATAATATTTTTGCTAAAATACGGGTACGCAAGGAGATAAAAATGGCTGTTTTGCCCGTCACGAAGTTTCCGGACCCTGTGCTCAAGACGCGCGCCGCGGATATCGTCACGATCACGGAGGTCGAACGCAAGCTTGTGCGCGACATGATCGACACCATGTACGCCGAAAGCGGCGTGGGCCTTGCGGCCAATCAAGTCGGCGTGCTCAAGCAGGTTTTTGTGGCCAGCCCCGACCAAGAGCGCGGCGGGGAGCTGGTTTTCTTCAATCCCAGGATCGTGAAACAGCAGGGTACGGTCAAGGAGTTCGAGGGCTGCCTCAGCATCCCCGAATTCTACGAACCCGTGAAACGCTCCAAAAAAGTATGGCTTCGCGCCATGACGCTCGACGGGAAAACAGCCGAAGTTACCGCCGAAGGACTTTTGGCGCGTATTTTCCAGCATGAAGTGGACCATTTGAACGGCATACTCTTTGTCGACCGGCTCGGCCCGGTGAAAAGCCGTCTCGCCAAGAAAAGCCTCACCCGGAAAGCCGCTCGTCTTTAAGGGTATGACCCCACCATCTCTTTGTATCAAGTTGCGGCGCAACTTGGCCGCGCATGCGGTCAAAGAGGTGGTGGGGTGAAAATCGTCTTCTTTGGCAGCGGCTCCTTTGGGATCCCTTCGCTCGAGGCGATCATGCGTTCCTCGCACGAGCTGGTTTCCGTCGTCACTCTCCCGGACAGGCCGCAGGGCCGCAAGCTTGAGCTTCGCGGTTCGCCCGTCAAGGAATGGGCCCTCGCCAAAAGCATCCCCGTTCTCGAATATGACCGCAAATCGGTCGGCGTATTCGTGGACCGTGCGAAGACGCTGAATGCGGATATCTTCGTCGTGATCTCGTTCGGCGCGATCCTGCCCGCGCGCGTGCTCGCCGCCCAGTCCATCGCGCCGCTCAATGTCCATGCCTCGCTGCTTCCGCATTATCGCGGCGCTGCGCCCATTTACTGGGCGATCCTGAACGGGGACGCTGAAACGGGCGTCAGCGTGATGCGGTTGGTCGAAAAGCTTGACGCCGGCGACGTTCTGATTCAGGTGAAGACTCCGGTCCTGCCCAAAGACGACTATGCTTCGCTTGAAGCGCGTCTGGCTGCGCTCGGAGCGGAGGCGCTCCTGGCCTCACTTGAGCTTCTGGAAGCGGGACAAGCGTCGTTTGTGCCGCAGGATGAGGCCGGGTCCGATTATGCCCGCAAGATCGTGAAGGAAGACGGCCGCATCGATTGGACGCGCCCGGCGCCGGAAATCGCCCGCCGCGTGCGTGCGTTCGGAACATGGCCGACGTCATACTTTTTTTACGAGGGGAAACGTTTTATTGTCGCAGCGGCGTCCCCGGAGACCGCTAAGGGCCGTCCCGGAGAAGTCCTTGAAGGGTCCGTTGCGGCGGGGCTGGCGGTCGCGTGCGGCGATGGATCTCTGCGTGTCGAGCGTATCCAGCCAGAAGGAAAGAAAACGATGCCTGTCCAGGATTTTTTGCGCGGCTCGCCGATTATTTCAGGCCGTTTCCTTGAATAAAGTGTTTTACGTTGTTATAATGTCCTGATGTTCTTACATTCCGTCGCTCCCAAAGAGCTGATCCAGGCCGACTATGACGTCCTCAAATCCTACGAGCACCTCGACACCACGAGCGATATCGAAGAACTCCTTTTTATTCAGTCGATCGAAGGCCGTGCCCACAACGGCGCCGGCGTTTTCAATAAGCGGCACTATGTCCACACCACGATCGACGATGTCGTCCGCGGTCTTGGACGCAACCCCGATGAGATCAAGGCTCGCCGTCAGGCCATCATCGACGACATCCGTCATTATGCGGATTCCGTGATCAATGGCGAGAAACCCGACAGGCTCATCAACGGAAAGGGCGAGCCTATTCTCGGCCTCAAGCTCTTTCGGGACCGCCGCGTCAACGGCCGCGACGTCGTGCGCGGTCTGTATCTGGGCGGTTTGCGCGATAACCCCGACATCCGGAAAGAGGCCGAAAAGATCTATCAGATGAAGATCGGCGGCGGGCGCTGCTATATCATCGACGTCAAAACGATGCTCGAGATGAACCTCGACGCTGAAATGCTCGCGCACGAGTCTCATGAGGCGAAGATCGAAGAGTACATGCGCAGCGGCCTGATCCTGTCGGTCGAAGGCGTGCCTGACAAGACCCAGCGTTATTTTTATATCCGCCACCGTGTGGGGCCGGGGCAATCGGACGACGCCGCGTTCATCATGGGAGGCATTCTGTATAATCCCGACGTCGCTCTCGGCGTTTTTCTTTCGGATGCCATCGACACGCTTGAAAAATATGCGCCTGTGTTCCTCGACCAGGACGGAGCGCTCTCGTTCCACATCGCGCGCGCGTTCCAGGAGCTCAATATTTCCATGGAAGACGTCTACGAGCTGGTGTCGCTGTCGGCGATCCCGGAGATCGAAGAGCACATGGTTCCCGACAGCTCGCTCCGGTACCTGCTTGCGATCGATCAGCGCTCCCAATATTCGGCTTTTCGCACGCATCTAAATTTTATCGAAGGAAAGCCGATCGTGCCGCTCAGCGTCAGCTTCAAGCGGATCCTCTCCACCCAATTTTATGAGTACATCAACCGCCGCCTGATCAATGTCCGCAAGCTCGAGCGCCTCGCGATCCCGAATCTCACGGTGAAGGAGCTCGACCGTCCTGCCTCCGAGATCGCCAAGAAGGATTTTGTGGTCATTTCCAAAGAGGCGACGCTGGCGGAAGTCGTCAAGAGACTGAAAGAAACCAAGTGTGAGATCGTCATCATTCAAGATAAAAATAACCGCATCATCGGCACGATCAGTCCCGCCGACCTGATGCAATACCTTGATACTGCCGGAGGTCTCCATGCCCGAACTTAGACGCGACCCGGTCATTGGTTATTGGACGATCATCTCGACCGAGCGTTCACGGCGTCCGATGGAATTCCGCTCGAAACGGGTGACGGGGGAGGCGGCCTGTCCCTTCTGTGAGGGCAATGAACGCGAGGCGCCGGGCGAAGTCTGGGCGCTGCGCCGAACGGGCACCGCGCCGGATTCTCCCGGATGGGATGTCCGCGCGATCATGAGCAAGCAGCCGATCCTGTCCCTTGAGCGCGAACCGGAACGTTTCGGGGAGGGCATGTACGATCTCATGGAGGGCACCGGCCGGCACGAAATAATCATTGAAAACCCGAAACACTGCCGTGACCTCGACGTGATGACGATCCCTGAGATCACGCATGTCATCCACGCTTACGTCGACCGTATGAACCATATCGGACACGACGACCGGTTCAAGTATGCGCTGCTTTTCAAAAACCACGGGCTCATTTCCGGCGCCGCGCACGCCGTCGTACGTCATTCCCGCTCTCAGATCATCGGGATGCCGATCACGCCCAAGCGCGTGAAAGAGGAGCTTCTCTCCGCAAAGAACTATTTCGAACGCCGGGACCGGTGCGTGTTTTGCGATATTCTGCGTCAGGAGACCTCGGACGGTTCGCGCGTCGTCGCGCAAAACGAAGGGTTTATCGCGTTTTGCCCTTTTGCGTCGCGTTCGCCGTTTGAAATGTGGATCCTGCCGAAGCACCACTGTCCGGACTTCGGGCGGCTCGACCCGGCTGACTTTGCCGCGTTCGGGGCGATCCTCAAGCAGTGTCTTACAAAGCTGCGCGACCTTTTGAGCGATCCTCCCTATAATTTTATTCTACACACCGCGCCGTACCGGCATAAGAAGCGCGAGGTTTATTGGAAGACCATCGAGGAAGACTATCACTGGTATCTCCACATCTCGCCGCGGCTGACGCATAGCGCGGGTTTCGAATGGGGGACGGGCATACACATCAATCCTACGCCGCCCGAAGACGCCGCCGCGCTTCTTCGCGAGGTCGTCGCGAGTCCAGAGAGAGAGGGCTAAAAAGATGCCTCAACTAAGAAAAGATCCCATCACCGGACGCTGGGTCATCATCAACATCGAAGACCCGCGCCCCGTCGAGACTTATTACGGCGAACCGCACATTAAATCGAGCCGCGTGTGCCCCTTCTGTCCCGGAAGTGAAGCGATGACCCCTCCCGAGATCGCCGCATACGGGCGTAAATCGGCCGCCAAAAATTCTTCCGGATGGCTGGTGCGCGTGATCCCCAATAAATTTCCGGCGCTCCGCATCGAAGATAATACGGACAAGCAGGCGATCGGTGTCTACGACAAGCTCGGGGGTTTCGGAGCTCACGAAGTGATCATTGATTCACCGGAACACGACCGTGAGCTCTCCGATCTGCCTGTGGAGCACGTCGAGCTGGTCTTGCGCGCTTACCGGGACCGCTGCGTGGATCTGCGCAAGGACCCCCGCTTCAAATATATCCTTATCTTTAAAAATTACGGTTTAGCCGCCGGCGCGAGCCTCGAACATCCTCATTCTCAGCTTATCGCGCTTCCCATAGTGCCGTCGCGCGTGCAGGGTGAGATGAAGGGCGGGCAGCGCCACTTCGACCATACGGACCGCTGCATTTATTGTGACGTGCTCGATCAAGAAAACACCGACCCAAGGCGTGAGGTGATCGTCGAGCCGGATTACGTGGCGCTCGTTCCGTTTGCCGCGCGCTTTCCCTTTGAGACGTGGATCCTGCCCAGGGCGCACGCGTCGTCGTTCGACTCGCTTTCCGACGACCAGATCCTTCCGCTTGCCAGGGTCCTGAAAGGCGTTCTACAGAGGATCAAGAAGACGCTCCACGACCCCGCGTTCAATTTAATGATCCATACGCTGCCGATCCACGCGAAAGATCAGGACACGTACCATTGGCACATCGAGATCATTCCGCAAGTGACGCAGGTCGCGGGTTTCGAGCTGGGCACGGGCTTTTATTTGAACCCCATGCCGCCTGAAAAGGCGGCAGAAGCGCTTCGCGCCGAGGGCGGCGTCTGATCCCATGAAATTTCCATGGCGCATCCTCGTCAGCCTGTCATTCATAGGACTCCTCGCTTATTTCATGCGTGACGAGGCGCCCATGATCGCATCGACGATCAAATCCGCCGATAAGCCGCTTTTAGCTTTATCGGCGCTGCTTTTTCTGGCAACGGTGCTTATTCTGGCGAAGCGCCTGGACCTGATCTTTAGCGCCGAGGATGCAAAGCTGGGTTACGTTCAGGCAGCCAACCTTACATTCATCGGGTACTTCTTCAACAATTTCCTGCCCTCGTCGGTAGGCGGCGACATCGTCAAAGCCATGTGCGCTTCGCGCGTCACAAAAGAACCCGTGAAGTCGGTGACCTCGGTCCTCATGGACCGCATCTTCGGACTCCTCACGTTTATCCTGATCCCAAGCATCACGTTTGCGTTCGTTGCCCAGGATGTGGGCGACCGGCGGGTCCCGCTGATCATTTACACTCTCCTTGCGGCGTCGGTCTTCGGAATATCGCTTCTATTCAACCGTTCCTTTGCGCGTCGATTCTCATTTGTGGAGTCCCTTCTGCGCCTGGTGCGCCTGGATGTGAAGGCTCGCAAGGTATATGACGGTCTCCACGGTTTTCGCCGCCATCGCTGGACAGGGCTCGGGGCCATATTGCTTTCCGTAGCCGGGCAGGCTACGAGCATTTATGTGACCTATCTTATGGCCACAGCGCTGGGCGCAAAACCGTCTTTTATGACTTTCTTTATGTTGGTGCCGGTCATCCACCTCATCAGCATGGTCCCTGTTTCGCTCAACGGTCTTGGTCTGCGCGAAGGGGCGTTTGTTCTGGTCTTGAAGGGGCAGATCGGCGAACATACGGCGCTTGCGCTCAGTATTTTGTGGTTGGCGATGCTTCTTTTGTCGAGCGTCATCGGCGGGGTCATCTACCTTTTCCGCCAGGACTATCACATTCAGTTCAAGAAAGCGCTCCCGGAGGAAGGTCTTTGAGAAGGGACAGATCATGAACATGCGTTTGCGGAAATTATTTCGATCATTCGACAAACACGGGATTGACGGTCTCCTCGTGAGCTCGTGGCCCAACGTGACGTACCTGAGCGGTTTTAGGGGGACCGAGTCCTGGATCCTTGTTTCACCAAAAGGCCTTTATTTCATCACGGATTCGCGCTATTCCCAGCAAGCCGAGGAAGAGGCGCCGGGTTTTAAGGTGATCCTGCGTGAACAGCCTGTGACCAAGATCGTGGCGGATCTCGTCAAGAAGCTGAAGATCAAGAAGCTTGGTTTTGAGTCCTCGATCGTCACGCACTCTTTTTATCAGGCGCTTGAGAAGAACGTCGGCGCCGGTATTATTAAGCCTGTCGAAGGTCTCGTTGAGCTGTTAAGAGTTATAAAAGACAGCTCAGAGATCGATAAGATTCGAAAGTCCGCAGTTATCGCCGTTAGGGGGTTCCATTACACGAAGCAGACCGTTCGATCGGGCATGACGGAAAGGGAGGTCCAGGGCCGTCTTGAGTATTACACCAAGTCCATCGGCTCAGAAAAACCGGCATTTGAACTCATTATCGCTGCCGGCTCAAGGGCTTCCATGCCGCATTGTATGAGCAACGAGACCAAGATCAAGGACATGCTCCTGGTCGACATGGGGTGCGTCTGGGAAGGGTACCATTCTGATTTGACCCGGCCACTCTTTTTAGGTAGAATGACACCTTTGCAGAAAAAAGTTAACGGCATTGTCTGGGACGCCCAGCGTGCAGGAATACGGAAAGCCGGCCCCGGCGTAAAGGCCAGCGACGTGGACGCGGCTTGCCGCGACTACATCCGCAAGAAGGGTTACGCAAAGTATTTCGGTCATGGCACCGGGCACGGCGTGGGGCTTGAGATCCACGAAGACCCGGGAGTGGGCCCCCGGAGTAAGACGGTGCTTAAGCCGGGCATGGTCATCACCGTAGAACCCGGCATTTATCTGCCGGGGAAGTTCGGTGTCCGTATCGAAGACATGGTTCTCATCACCGAAAAGGGCCGCGACGTCCTAACCAGCGGCCTCGAGAGGCAATATTAATGATTTCGACCTCCCAGTTCAAGAACGGCGCCATCATCAAGTACGAAGGCGCGATGTGTGAGATCATCGAGTTTCAGCTGGTCAAGATGCAGCAGCGGCAGCCGATCGTCCGCACGAAGCTGCGCAACATCAAGACCGGAAGCGTCAATGAGATCGCCTTCCGCTCCGGCGAAAAGTTTGAAGAGATCTACCTCGAAGACCGCCCCATCCAATACCTCTACCATGAAGGGACCAACTACCACTTCATGGACTCCCAGACCTACCATGCCGTGGTCGTCAGCGATGCGATCTTGGGCGACAAGAAGTACTATCTTAAGGATAATTCCGAGGTCGCGGGTCGTTTTTCGGATGATGAGCTCATTTCTGTCGAGCTCCCGGCCGCCGTGACCCTCCTCATCACCGAATGTGAGCCCGGTGTCCGGGGCGACACGGCCAAAAGCGGCGGCAAACCCGCTACGTTGGAGACGGGGGCGACGATCCGCGTTCCGCTCTTTGTAAATCAGGGCGACTCGGTTCGCGTCGACACACGGACCGGCCAATATCTCGAAAGGGCCTAACTTCATGAACATCAAAGAAATGAAGGAAATGATCCAGCTGATGAACGAGAACAACCTCACCGAGATCGAGCTGGAAAAGGACGGTCTTAAGGTGCGTCTGAAGAAGGGTTCGGGTGGCTCCAGCGATCAGGTCATTTATCACGAAACCCGTCCAAGCAACCTTGCGCCTCGCGCCCAAGAGGTTGCTCTCGAGGCGGCCAAGCCGGTTGTGGCGCCGTCGAAGGCCATTCTCGTCAAATCGCCGATGGTGGGCACTTATTATTCCGCCCCGGCGCCCGACGCGCCGCCCTTCCTTCAGCCCGGCTCACAGGTCGAAGTGGGCCAGGTGATCTGTATCATCGAGGCGATGAAGCTGATGAATGAGATCAAGTCCGAGGTGCGCGGCAAGGTCGTCGAACTGCTTGTGAACAACGGCGACCCCGTCGAGTTCGGGCAACCTCTTTTCCGGGTCGAATAACCCGGCTCGCCGCCAGCCTCCCGCATGTTTTCCAAAATACTAGTCGCCAACCGCGGTGAGATCGCCCTCAGGATCATTCGTGCCTGCAAAGAGATGGGCGTACGAACGGTGGCCGTGTATTCCGAGCCGGATGTCAATTCTCCGCACGTGCACCTGGCCGATGAGGCCGTGTGCATCGGGGCTGCTCCGAGTTCCCAGAGCTACCTGAACATCCCCGCGATCATCAGCGCCGCCGAGATCACCGATGTCGATGCGATCCACCCGGGTTACGGGTTTCTGGCCGAGAACGCCCATTTCGCCGAGATCTGCGAGTCTTGTCAGATCAAATTCATCGGACCGAGCCCTCAGGCCATCCGCACCATGGGGGATAAAATGTCCGCCCGCACGGCGGTGCGCAAGGTCGGGGTGCCCATCGTCCCGGGCACCGAGGAGCCGGTCAAGGACAAGGACGAGGCGCTCAAGATCGCCAAGAAGATCAAGTACCCGATCATCATCAAGGCGACGGCCGGCGGGGGCGGACGCGGTATGCGCGTCTGTCACAATGAGGTCCGCCTGGTTTCGGCGCTCATGCTGGCCCAGCAAGAGGCCGATGCCGCTTTTGGAAATCCAGCCGTGTACATCGAAAAGTATATTGAGAAGCCCAAGCACATCGAGTTCCAGATCCTCGCGGATTCGCACGGCAACATGATCCATCTCTATGAACGTGACTGTACGATCCAGCGCCGTCACCAGAAATTGGTCGAGGAGGCGCCGTCCCCTTCGGTCAACGCAAAGCTTCGCAAGAGAATGGGTGATGCGGCCATTCGCGCCGCAAGGGCCGTTAATTACGTCAACGCCGGCACGATCGAGTTCCTGCTTGATGAGGACGGAAGCTTCTATTTCCTCGAAATGAACACTCGCGTCCAGGTCGAGCACGGCATCACCGAGCTCATCACGGGCATCGACATCGTGAAGGAGCAGATCCGCATCGCCGCCGGCGAAAGGCTTTCCATCTGTAAACAGGACCAGGTGCCGCTGCGCGGGCACGCGCTCGAATGCCGCATCAACGCCGAAGACCCCGCGCGGGACTTCGCTCCGAGCCCCGGTGTGATCGAGCGTTACAATTGTCCCGGCGGCCCGGGCGTGCGCCTCGACAGCCATGCGTATTCCGGTTACAAGGTGCTCCCGTACTATGATTCGATGATCGGGAAGCTCATGACGTATGGACGCAACCGCGGCGAGGCGATCAGCATCATGCAGCGCGCGCTCGAAGAATTCATCATCGAACCCATCAAGACCACTATACCGATCCACAAAGAGATCCTAAGGAGCCCCATTTTCCGCCGAGGCCAGATGTACACGGATTTTATTCCGCGGCTTATCGGCGAAATGGGTCAAGACAAGACCGCGGACGACGTCGCTCCGGCGAAGACCGCACAAAAGGAGAAAACGTCATGAAAGTCGGCGTACTGACAGGCGGGGGGGATTGCCCCGGACTCAACCCGGTTATCCGTGCGGTCGTCCGCACATCCGCACACGAAGGCTACAAAGTCATCGGCATCCACAACGGCTGGAAGGGCCTCGTCGAGAACGACACGGCGCCCCTCACGCTTGCCTCGGTGTCCGGCATCATCCATCGCGGCGGGACCATTCTTGGGACAAGCCGCACCAACATATTCAAGGGAAAAGGTCTGATCGAAAAGGTGCGCGAAAACTGGAAAGCCCTCGGTCTCGATGCGCTGGTGGCCATCGGCGGCGAGGACACGCTCGGTGCCGCGTCCAAACTTTATAAAGAAGGTTTCAAGGTCGTCGGTGTTCCCAAAACGATCGATAATGATCTTTCCGGCACGGATTACACGTTTGGTTTCGACACTGCTGTGAACATCGTGATGGAAGCCATCGACCGTCTGCACTCGACGGCCGAGAGCCACAGCCGCATCATGGTCGTCGAGGTCATGGGCCGCCACGCGGGATGGATCGCGCTTCACTCCGGTATCGCCGGCGGCGCGGACCTTATCCTGATCCCCGAGGTCCCCATCAAGATGCAGGAAGTCCTCGACGTCATCAAAAAGCGCAACGACCGGGGTAAGAATTTCAGCATCATCGTCGTCGCAGAGGGCGCCAAGTTTGACGGCAGCGAAGTCACGCTTGAAAAAAAGCTCGACGACTTCGGCCATGTGCGTCTGGGCGGTATCGGCGAGCTTCTCGCGAAGAGGATCGAAGAGAAGACCGGTTTCGAGACACGCGTCACGGTTCTCGGGCATATCCAGCGCGGCGGCAGCGCCACGGCATTCGACAGGGTGCTCGGGACGCGGTTTGGCGCTGAGGCCGTTCAGCTGGTGAAGCGCGGTATGTTTGGCAGCATGGTGGCGCTGCGAGGCAACCAGATCGTGCCTATACCTCTCGAAGAGGCCGTCGGGACGCTCAAGGTCGTCGATACGGCGTTCTACGACATGGCTAAAGGTTTCTTCGGCTGATGGAAGACAGGATCGCGAAGGATATCCGCGATAGCATCGCTGTCAAAGAATCTCTTCTTAAGACCCACCCGCCCCTTATCCGGCAGGCCGCAGAGCTCATGGTCCGCTGCGTGAAAGAGGGGAACAAGATCCTCTTTTTCGGCAACGGCGGTTCCGCGAGCGACAGCCAGCATCTGGCGGCCGAATTCGTAGGCCGTTACGAACGAGAAAGACGCGGATTGTCCGCCATCGCGCTGACGACGGATACGTCCATTCTGACCGCCGTTGGCAACGACTACGGTTTTGAGACGGTATTCCGCCGGCAGATCGAGGCTCTGGGTAAAAAGGGGGACGTCGCGTTCGGGATCTCCACCAGCGGCAACTCGCCCAACGTCATACTCGGCATCCAAAAAGCGAAGGAAATGGGCCTGTCGACGATCGTGCTCTCCGGGGGCGACGGAGGAAAACTTAAAGGCTTGGCCGATGTTTCCATCGTCATCCCTGTTAAAAAAACGTCTCGTATCCAGGAATGCCACATCATGATCGGGCACATCCTTTGCGAGCGCGTCGACGAACTCCTCCTCGATTGAGCCGCAAACTCCCCCCGACCAAGCTGGGTTCGGTCCGCGCCGTGAGCGCCGCCTGTGCGCGTTTGCGGAAAGCGGGAAAAAAAGTAGTTTTCACGAACGGCTGTTTCGACATCTTGCATGTCGGCCACGTCCGCACTCTTCGACAAGCGCGTTCGCTGGGCGATGCGCTTGTGGTGGGCATGAACACGGACGCCTCGGTGCGGCGCCTGAAGGGCGCTTCGCGTCCGCTGGTCGCTCAGAGCGAACGCGCCGAGGTTTTATCGGCGCTGGGCGCGGTCGATCACGTGGTTTTCTTTGGCGGCGATACGCCGCTTGCGCTTATTCGGGCCATCCGTCCCGATTTTCTCGTCAAGGGCGGCGATTGGAAGAAGACATCCATTGTCGGTTGGGATTTTGTGGAGTCGTACGGAGGCAGGGTCCGCTCGCTCAGGTTTGTGGCCGGCCGCTCGACGACGCGGCTCGCCGAAAAGATCAGGAAGATCTAAGCCCTTCTATGCGGCGGCATGACGCGCACCGCATTCTAGACGCTAATTTCAATCGTTCGCGCGAAGGGCTGCGCGTGTGCGAGGAAGTGGCCCGGTTCGTGATGAATGACGCGAAGCTGACCGCTGCGCTCAAAAAAGCGCGGCACCAGGTGAGCGCGTGCCTTAAGACGTTCGCCGTGCCGGCGTCCCTGCTTGTTGAGGCGCGGGATTCCCGCGGCGACGTGGGTTGCGAGCCGTCGGCGCTCGAAGCCGGCCGTTCGGATGCCTCGGGTCTTTTTACGGCCAATATCGAACGCGTGAAAGAGGCCCTGCGTGTCCTGGAAGAGGTATCGAAGCTCGTCGACGTCAAAGCATCGGTAAGATTCAAAAACATACGGTTTAAAATCTATGACATTGAAAAGATCGCCCTGCGAAAACTGGAAGCTTTACGTCATCACGGATGCGGCGGCCGCCAACGGAAAAGACGTCGCTGACGTTGTCCGCGCGGCCATTCGCGGCGGCGCTGACGTCATCCAGCTGCGCGACAAGCACGCGTCCGACGCGGAGCTCGTCAAGGCAGCCAAGCGCCTCCTTGCCGTGACACGGACGGGCGGCGTGCCCCTTATCATCAACGACCGTATTGCCGTGGCCAGAGATTGCGGCGCGGAGGGCGTCCATCTGGGGCAGGACGATGCATCCTATTCCAAGGCGCGCGCGATGCTCGGCTCTGCCGCCATCATCGGACGCTCCACTCATTCGCCCGAACAAGCTCTCGCGGCGGAAGAGGAAGGATTTGATTACATCGGCATCGGCCCTGTGTTTGGCACACCCACGAAACCTGAATACAAGCCGGTCGGACTCGAACTCGTCAGTTACGCGTCCCGTCATATCCACATCCCGTTCATTGCGATCGGCGGCATCGATACGACCAATGTGAAGAGCGTACGCAAGGCCGGCGCCCGCACCATCGCGGTTGTCCGTGCCGTCATGGCGGCATCCGATCCGGAGCAGGCGGCCAGCGAGCTTAAAAGGAACCTTGAATGACCCCACCACCTCTCGGTATGTATTCACAACGTAAATTCGATGTGTACACGACCAAAGAGGTGGCGGGGTGAGCATTCTTGCTGTCGGCACCGTCGCCCTCGACACCGTTGAAACGCCTTTCGGCAAAGAAAAGGATGCCTTCGGCGGCTCCGCTTCTTTTTTCAGCGCCAGCGCGCGTTTTTTTGCCCCCGTCGGAGTGGTTGCTGTGGTCGGCGGAGATTTTCCGTCCAAGAACCTTGCGCTCCTTAAGCGCCTTGGGGTCGACACCTCCGGGATCGCCGTGGAAGAGAAGGGGAAGACGTTCCGCTGGACCGGCCATTACGGGTTTGATCTGAATAGCGCCCAGACACTCAAGACCGAGCTCAACGTCCTTCAGACGTTCAAGGCAGAAGTGCCGGCCCACCTTCGAAGCTCCAAGACCGTATTTTTGGCCAATATCGATCCCGATATCCAGAGCGCTGTTCTCGGCCAGGTGCGGAAGCCCCGGTTGACCGCGTGCGACTCTATGAATTACTGGATCGAGACCAAAAAAAAGAGCCTTCTTCGTGTCCTCAAAAAAGTCGACATCTTCCTTTGTAATGACGCCGAGGCCCGTGAACTTTCCGGAGAGTTCAATCTGATCCGCGCTGCCAGGTGGATACTTTCGAAGGGCCCCGCACTGGTCGTTATCAAAAAGGGGGAGCATGGCGTCACCTGCTTCACCAAGAACTCGGTTTTTCTGGCCCCGGCGTATCTGCTTGAGACCGTTTTTGATCCGACCGGTGCGGGCGACTCGTTTGCGGGAGGCTTTATAGGATATCTGTCGCGATCGGCCGGTCGTCTCGATGCCAAACAGGTCCGCCGCGCCGTGATTTACGGGAGCGTGCTTGCGTCTTATAATGTGGAAAGTTTCAGTCTTGACCGGGTTGCGCGATTGACCCGCCCGGAGATCGAGGCGCGTTACAAACTTTTTAGGGAAATGACCAGGTTTTAAGCTCGACAAGGCGGGTGTAGTTCAATGGTAGAATAGAAGCTTCCCAAGCTTCGGACGCGGGTTCGATTCCCGCCACCCGCTCCAATTTTTTCGCATTACAGGCCTATTCGCATCGCTACGTCAAGCGAACCCTTATGCGGCGTACGCCTCCGCGGATTCTTGGGTGCGTCTCATGTCTAGGCCTGTGATGCGAAAAAATTTCTTGAATAGCGGGTGGCGGGAATCGAAGGGAGCCTCGACGCCCGCAATATAAGCAACGACGTACAAAACGTCGTTGCAAATTCCATCGTCGAGGCGAGTGCCCGACCCGAAGCGAAATAAGCCGAAGCTCCAGAGGAGCTGAGGACTTATTGAGCGCAGGGCGGCGATTCCCCCGATAATTTTTTGGAGTTAATTACCTGCGAAAGTCAGTTTTTGGAAGTATATTTTTGGCCATTATTTTTTTGACTGGATGCGCCCGGCAGGGGTATCATACTGCTCAGTCGGTGAGTCCTGATTTTATTGCCGCGGGGGATTCCCAGCCGTTCGTATGGCCGGTCCGGGGCAGCGTCTCGATCCCTTTTGGCGCCACGGAAGAAGGCGTCCGCACGAAAGGGATTGTGATCGAGACGCAGGATGGAAGCGCGGTTGTCGCTGCAAGAGACGGCCGCGTGCAGTTTGTCGAAGACGGCATGCCGGGTTACGGACGGACGGTCGTCATCGAGCATTCTCCCGATTTTTCGACGGTCTATGCGCGAAATACGGAAGTACTTGTCGCGCTGGGACAGTGGGTACGCCAAGGCGAAACGATCGCTCGCGCCGGGCGTTCGGCAAGGGGTGCGGCCCCGCAACTTTATTTTGAGATCAGACGGAAAAGCAAAGCGGTCGATCCGCTTCAGTTTTTGCGCTCGTCATAAAAGGTTTGAACCATGTTCAGTGATCCTGTTGTCGGCGATGATTTTTTTGGACGCCAAGAGGTCCTTGATCTGCTCATCAAGCGTGCCAGCGGCCTGAAGTCCGGCTACCGGCAAAATGTGGCCATCATCGGCCACCAGCAAGTCGGCAAGACATCCATCCTCCGCCAGTTTCTCCATGTCTACAAAGACGAGTCCGTCATCCCGATCTACGTCGAGATCAAGCTCCAGGCGCTTGATTATTTTGTGGATCAATTTGTGCGCTCTCTCTTGTACCAGCTCGTCAGCCGCATTGAGCCGGTGGATCCGACGGAGACGCTGGCTAATCTTAAGATCAGGGCCACACCGATCATCCCCCGCACCGTCGCGCGTATCGGCGACATTGAACTGCTTCTCAAACGCCGCCACGCCGAAGAGGCCTATTCGAAGCTTTTTGAACTGACCTCGGTCATTTCCCAGGAGACCGGCAAACAATGCATCGTGATCCTCGACGAGTTTCACCGTTTGGGCGAGTTCGGCGTCAAAAATGCGTTCTCAGATTTCGGTAAGCGCATCATGCTGCAAAAGGACACGATGTACGTCCTTTCGAGCTCCGCTTTTTCAGCCAGCCGCCGCATCCTGGCCGAAAAGCTGGCGCTTCTTTTCGGAAACTTCGAGCGCATCTATCTGGACCACTTTGATTTTGAGACTTCGTTCGATTTTATCGGCAGGAGGCTCGCGGGTCTTTCGATACCGAGCGCGCTCGGCGCGTTCATTGTCGCTTTTACCGACGGGCACCCGTTTTTCCTGGAGACCATGACCACGCGCGTGAAGCAATTGGCTCTCGCCAAAGGCGAGCCGGAGGTGTCCCGCGATACGGTCGCCGAAGTCCTTTTAAAACTCCTTTTCGAGTCTCAGGGCGTTTTCCACCAGTATTTTCAGAAATCGATCGCCCCCTGGACGCGCCCTGACTCCCGCGGCAGTCATCTGCTCGTTTTGACCGAGCTTGCCAAGGGCAAGAACAAGCTTAAAGACCTTGCGACAGCCTTGAACCGTAACCAAAAAGAGGTCTCCGAAAACCTCGCCGAGCTCATGGAGTTCGAATTGATCCAGAAGATAGGGGTGTTTTACCGCTTTAATAATAAAATTTTCCGTTTCTGGTTGAAAGAAGTCTACGAGAAGAAGGAGCTTTCTCTCTTGGGCACCGGCGGCAAAGTCGAGGATTTCCTTGCGCACGCGTGCGGCATGATCGCCGAATACGAAGCGCTGCTCGGGGCTAACGTCGAGGACCGTGTCCTGGGTCTTTTCGGGCTCTTCCGCAATGAAATGATCGAGCTTGGAGAGAAGCGCCGGCAACTCCCGCACTTCACCGAATTTATCCGCTCCGGCGGCGCGGCCCCGGACGGCGACACGCGGAAGATCATCGCTCGAGGCCATGGGCGCTGCTGGGTCTGCAAGATCGTGAAGGAAAGGGCCACCGAGCATGAGGTCCTTGAGCTTGTGGAAGGTTCCGGCAAGTCGCGTGAGACGGCGTCGCAGACGCGCGTGCTGGTGGCGCTCAGCGGCATGGACGACAACGCCAAGCTGCTTGCAAAAGAAAAGAAGGTTTTGACGCTCGGGCTGTCGAGGATCAACCTCCTGATGGACATTTACGGCAGATCGCCGATCATTCACACGGCACCCAATGCCCCGGACGGCTGCGCGCGCGTCGCTTGATCGGATCTGGGCGCCGTGGCGGCGTAAGTTTATACGCCACGGGAAGCCCAAAGGCTGCATTTTTTGCGAGAAACCTCGCTCCAAGCGCGACGCGCAAAACCTCGTGTTGTTTCGCGGGCGGAAGGCTTTCTCGATGCTCAATCTTTATCCTTACAACGCGGGGCATGTCATGGTCTCGCCGTATCGCCATGTCGCAAGCGTTGCCGATCTTACCGAAGAGGAGTGTCTGGAAATGTTCCGCATCGCGCGGGCCGCGATGAAGCGCATCGATCGGGTCCTCAAGCCCCACGGCTACAATCTCGGCTATAACATTGGCCGTGTTTCCGGCGCCGGCTTTGACGGGCACACCCATCTTCATGTCGTGCCGCGATGGGGCGGGGACACTAATTTTATGCCCGTGGTCGCCGGCACGAAGGTGGTTTCTGAATCACTGCAAGAACTGAGGAAGGTTCTCGTTTCTTGATGGGGACCCCAAAGAAAGTTTCCCCAAAAAACACACGGACGGATGAGCCTGTGTCCTTTTTTGGGCGCCCGGTGGATCGGGCCGAATTGGAATCAGAAGAAGCGCAGCTCCTTGCGCCCTATGCGCTCAAGAGCGCCGAAAGCCGGGGCCGTGTTTTTCACGAGGCCGAACACCCCTACCGCACCGCATTCCAGCGCGACCGCGCACGCATCGTGCATTGCACGGCTTTCCGCCGGCTAGAATACAAGACGCAGGTTTTCGTCAACCACGAGGGCGACTATTACCGGACGCGCCTTACGCATTCTCTTGAAGCGAGCCAGATCGCCCGCGTGATCGCCAAGGCGCTGCGCCTCAACGCGGATCTCGTCGAGACCATCACCCTGGCGCATGACCTTGGACACACCCCGTTCGGCCATGCCGGCGAGGATGAGCTCCGGGATCTCATGAAGAACCATGGCGGCTTCGACCACAATCTTCAAGCGCTGCGCATCATCGACTTTCTGGAGGAGCGTTACGTTGATTTCCGCGGACTTAATCTGACCTACGAGACGCGCGCAGGGCTTTTCAAACATCCCGAACTTCTGAAGGAAGCCGAAAAGCGGGGAATGGGGAAATTTGACACGTTCAAATCACCATCGCTCGAATCGCAGGTGGTCGATCTCGCGGACGAGATCGCCTATGACAATCATGATCTCGACGACGGCTTGGCGTCCGGTCTTATCACTGAAGAGGAGTTGGAGAAGATCGGCCTCTGGTCGCAAGTTCGAAACCAGACGGGCCTGGGCGCGTCCGTTAAACCCGAGATCCTCCGGTATAAGACCATCAGCGGCCTCATTAATCTAGAGGTGACGGATCTTATCCGCACTTCGACGGCGAATCTTGAGCGGGCCGGCCTCCGCCGTCCGGAAGACGCGCTCGATAACGAGCGGTTCTTGATCGCCTTCAGCCCCGCGCTTGCCTCCAAAAGGGAAGAGCTCCGCACGTTTTTGAAGAAAAATCTTTACCGCCACTACAGGGTTGTCCGCATGACGGACAAAGCGCGGCGTTTTCTCAAGGCGCTTTTCGGGGCCTATGTCGCGCTTCCCGCACAGTTGCCGCCCGGCAGCCAAAGCCGCATCAAATCCGAAGGTGTCGAACGCGTGGTCTGTGATTACATCGCCGGTATGACCGACCGTTACGCTCAGGATGAGTACCGAAAGCTTTTCGAACCGTTCGAGAAGGTGTGAACGCATGAAAACGCCGATGGCCAACGACCGGGATCTTTTCGACTGCTTGTTCCGGCACGAGTCGCTGCGCCGCCTCAGGACATTGTTTGATTTCATGCTGGGTCACCCCATTTGGTGGGTGACGTTCAAGCTTGGCGACGGGCCCGCCTCACTAAGGCGTTCGATCGAGGCTTCGCACGAGATCTGGAGCGACCCGCGCGTCCGGAAATACCACGTCTCGCCTCAGCTCTATTATGGGCTAAAGAAGAACCTGCGTGAAACCAAGCCTTTTACGTTGGGTGATTCGCCCAGCACGATCCATTACTGCATGCCGCTGGTGTTCGGCGAACGTGTCATCGGTCATATCGGTCTGTCTGGCGTCAAACGCGGCATTTCCGCCGACACATTGGAGCTTTTGGCCGTTAACGCCGAGCTTATCCTTGAGGTGTGCGCCAAGGCGGAGGAGCTCAAGCGTCTTTCAGCGACGATCCGCCCCCGCGCGATCGCTCTTTCAACGGTTCATACCGTCCACCGCATCATCAACTCTACCCTGAATCTAGACGAGCTGATCTCGCGTCTGGCGCATTTGACAGCGCAGGTGTTGCGCGCCAACCGCTGCGCGATCTTTTTAATGCCCGGCAAGTCAAGCTCCGCTTCGACGAAGCGCGGTGTTCCTAAAGGCGAAGGCGGCCTGTATATCGAATGCAAAGCGCTCGTCGGTTATCCGAAGCGCCGCGACAAAAATTTTAGGATCCCTTACGGAAAGGGGATCGAGGGGAGCGTTGCCAAGACGGCCCGCATCATTCTGCGCAAAAATTTCATGTGTATTCCCCTGATCGATGAGGACGTGATAGGCGTCATGACGGTCAGCTTCAAGAAGGATAACAAGCCGTTCACGTACTTCGATCAGGAGATCATCACGACTCTCGCCGAAGAGGCCGTCATTGCGATCAAGAACGCCCAGCTTTACGAAGAACAGCGCCGTGTCACGTTGGGCACCATCCAGTCTCTGGCCGTGATCCTCGGAAGCCGGGTCGAGCACGTGATCTCACCCGAAGTATTTTTGCGCATTGCGCTGCGCATGGCCGAGAAGATCGGACTCAGCGAAGAAGAAACGCAGGCGCTTCATTATGCGACCCTGCTTAAGGACACCGCCAAGATCGGTATCCCGGATGAGATCCTGAAGAAGCCCTCCAAGCTTTCCGGCGAAGAGTACCGTCTCTTGCGCGAGCACCCGATCAAGGGCGCGCAGATCGTGCAGTCGTTCGAGAGCCTGAAGCCGGTCGTTCCGATCATTCTGTATTCCCGAGAAAAATACGACGGCACCGGTTACCCGAAGGGTCTCAAGGGGGACAAGATCCCGCTCGGCGCGAGGGTGCTGGCGATCATCAATGCATTCGAAGCGATCATCACCGGCCGGCCGTACCGCGACCGCTCGACTCTCGACGAGGCGCTTGAAGAGATCGTGAAAAATCGCGGCACGCAGTTTGACCCCAGATTGGTCGATGCGTTCGTTCAAGTGATCCATCATGAAGATTTTCACAGACTTCTCAAGAAGTCGGTAGCGGCACACCATGCCGTCTAAGAAATTATGCGCCCCCAGACATAAGGTCCACCGCAAGATCCTGCTCTTTTTTTCAGAAAACCAAGGCAGCATCGACACGCCCCGCGGTATTTCTGCCTGGGTCAACGAAAACCTCAAAAGCGTCCGTGCGGCGTTGGAAGATCTCGTTAAAGCCGGCGTACTCAAAGCGCACCGCACCTCCTCCACGGTCGCATACTCCTGCGAGATCGCCGCCAAAGATATAGCACGCCTGTACTGCTCGAAGCCCTGACGATGCGCCACCGGATGATCCGGAAAGTCGAGGCGCTCGTCGCGTTGACGACAGCGGGAGTTCTTGTTTCTGCGCTTACGCTCTCGTATTTTTTAGAGATAAAAGGTCCTGCCGTTGACATCATCGCCTCCGACTTTGCGACCCGGCGCCTGGGTCAGCAAGTGACGATGATGGACGTGCGTGTACGCCATTGGCATGACGTGCGTTTCGGTCTTGCGACCATCACGACCAGCGGCGCACGCACGCTTGTGGCCTGCGGTTCCGGCCGGATCATCTTCGGAGAACCCGCCCTGCTGAAGGGTGATTTTACGCGCGCCCGCGTTATTTTGAACGACGTTGCGCTTCTCGAGGGGTTCTACCGGCACTGGTCCATGACGGCGTGGGCTGCCGGCCAGGCGTTTCATGACCCAATCTTCGTGAAGCACCTCGAAGCGAATTTCGCCGCGAAGGAAGGTTATTCAGAGGCGCACCTGCGTGCATTCAGATCCGATGAAATGGCTTTGGCCGGGGGGATCCGTTGGGCGGGACGTAAATTTTTAAAGGCTCATGTTTTTGTGCTTTTACCCGAGGATCGGGTTGAGCGTGTGCCTAAAGAACTGCGCGGTCGCATGATCCGCCGCTGGCGGGGATGGAGAGGTTTCAGGGTCACCTATGCAGCAGGCCGGATCACGGTTTACGGGCATTCCGGCCCGTTCTTTGCGGCCCAATGGGCGGCTCCTTGATGAGAACGGGAAGCGCTTGAGCCGCCACCCGATCCTTGATATACTGTCCAATCGGCCGGAACCCATGACAGAGACTAAGCCCCTAGAGACCCAACAGGAACTTTTTCCGGCGTTTTCAAACGAGCCGAAGAAGGTCGACCGGTTTCCTTCAATATCGAAACCGCAGAGACCGTTGCTGATCAGCACCAATGTCGAGCAGTTGATCCTGGCGGGCATTCTGCTCATCTTGGCCGCATGTTTTGTCTTTTTCTTGGGTGTGCTCCGAGGCCGGTCCATCGACGCCCGTGATAGGGTCCGTCCGGCGGCGACGGCGCGAACGGTCCAGACGCGGCAGACGGCGGCGCAGAAGGTTGATCCGGTTCGCCTTCAGAGCGTAAAAAAGGCCCTTCTCAAGGAGCGGGCTCTTTCGATAACGCCCGCTCATAACGCCGCATCCTCCACAAAAACTGAGGCGTCGGCCAGGGCGGCATCGAAGCCGTATACGATCTCGCTCGCGGTGTTCAAAAAACGGGAGAATGCCGAGAAGGAAGTCGCGGCACTCCGTCGCAACGGTTTTTTGGCGACCATGGGCATGGCCGGAGAATACTATGAAGTGTGTGTAGGCCAGTATGGGAATATTGAAGAAGCAAAGAAAGATCTCAAGCTTTTTGAGTCGCGGTACAAAGGTCGTTTTTTAAAAAGACGGTAAAACGGATCAACGAAAGGGAGGGAAGTCATGTCGGTTCATTCCAGTCTCCGGGCTGCCGGAGCAGGCAAGAAGCACCGCTCGGTGCTCAAGCGTTACGAGCGCCTCAAGGTGCTTAAAGACAAGAACGCATGGTCGGAAGGAAAAACCGTTCTCGGTCTGGTCAAAGTGAAGATGCAGAAGCTTAAGGTCAAGAAAGAAGCTAAGGCCGCTGCCGCGCCCGCTGCCGCCGGAACGACCCCCTCCGCTTCCGCGCCCGGCGCCAAGGCCGCTGCACCCGCTGCGCCCGCCTCCGCCAAAGGCGGGTCCGCCTCCGGCGGAAAGGATAAGAAGTAATGGCCCTGCCCCTCGATGACTTCAAGAAGATCGAGCTTAGGATCGCGAAGATCCTCGAAGTCCACGAGGTGGCCGGAACCGATCGGATATGGAAACTGCTCATCGATGTAGGAACCGAAAAAAAAGAGATCGTAGCCGGCATCAAGATCTCGTATCCGACAAAGGAGTCCCTCGTCGGTAAGTCGGTCGTCGTCGTAAACAATCTTGAACCCGCCGTGATCCGTGGTGTGGAATCAAAGGGGATGCTGCTGGCCGCCAAAGACGCCGGCACGATGACGCTCCTGACTCTCGACCGCGAACTTCCGCCGGGAAGCATCGTCGGCTGATGCGGCCGGTCACGGTTTCGCTCGGCGATCGGTCCTATCCGGTTTTTGTCGGTACGGATATCCTGAAGGAGGCCGGCACGCTCGTAAAGCGCCGCGTCCTTTCCAGAAACGCCATCATCGTTTCGCAAAAAGCGGTGGCTTCCAGGCATGGCGCTGCTCTCACGGCCGCGCTCTCACGCGCGGGCTTCACACACGATTTCTTTCTCACCCCTGAAAGCAAAAGCTCCGAAGCCGCAAAATCGCAGGCTGTTTACTCCAAGCTCATCAAGCATATCGCCAAACGCGACGGTAAGAACCGTTCGGTCGTGCTTATTGCGCTGGGCGGGGGAGTGATCGGTGATCTTACGGGTTTTGCCGCATCTGTTTACCGCCGCGGGGTTCCCTACGTTCAGATCCCCACCACGGTCACCGCTCAGGTCGATTCCTCGATCGGCGGAAAGACCGGCATCGACCTGCCTGAAGGCAAAAATCTATTAGGGACCATCTATCAGCCCGCGCTTGTATTGACCGATATTGCGGTCCTGGAAAGTCTTCCGGACCGCCGGTGGAGCGACGGGTTTGCCGAGGTCATTAAATACGGCGTGATCCGCGACCCCCGTCTGTTTGCGCAGCTTGAAAAGGCGGGCCTCCAGGGGCTGCGCCGGTCGAAGAACCTGGAGGGGGTTATCCGCCGTTGTGTGGAGATCAAGGCTGAGACGGTCGCCAGGGACGAATTCGATAAAAAGGGCGTGCGTATCACGCTTAACTTCGGACATACCATCGGCCATGCCATTGAAGCGGCCTCGCGCTTTTCTCATGCTTACACGCACGGGGAGGCCGTTGCGATCGGCATGCTGGCCGCGTGCGACATCGCGTCTGCTTTAGGGGTGTTGAAGGACAAAGCGCTTCCCGAGAGGCTGGGAACGACTTTGATCAAGTTTGGTTTGCCGCTGACTTACAAGGGCCTGGCGCAGGACGCGCTTTTAAAGGCTGTCGGTTACGACAAGAAGGCGGAGCACGGAAAGAATCGTTTTGTTTTGCCGGTCGCCCTTGGAAGAACGATCATCGTCCGGGACATCCCTGTCCCGATGATCGTAGAAGCCCTGGAAAAAAGAAAAGGCTAGCCCGTTCTTAGCCGGCTGTCACGGGAAGCACGATCGTATCCCCGTGATACTCAAGCGTTACTTCTTGAGGCGTCACCTTCGAAAGTTTTGCCCCGTCGATGGATTCTCCCAACCGCACGACCTTGTCGTTGATCAGGCAATACGAATCCTGCGGCGAATAAATGATGCCGCTGAGCGCAAAATTAGGACGCATGTAAGGCGTTGGGATCATGGCCTCTTCGATGCCGAACTGCGCCTGGCGCGTCGGCGCGGTCGCATCGGCGGGCACGCCGGCAACCTCGACACGCTCGTCGGCCGCCGGCGCTATGACCGCAGCTCTATTGGCCAGAGCAGCCTGCGGGTTGGCGTGCTTGAATGGTGTCGAGAATACCGGCGCGATGATGGGGCCGGTGATCAAAAGAAGCACAAGCACCACGAAGACGGGACCCCAGTTGAGGCCATGCTTGCGCCGATGGATGTCGATCTCGATAGGTCCCGTATGGCTCGTCGGTTGAGCGGTCGAAAAGTCCTGTTTTTTTGTTTCGACTTGCGCCTTCTTCAGTGCGTCGTGAATGATACTCATTTTATGGAGTCCCCTCGATTTCGTTGATACAATTCAGGACGATATCCGCGTCAATGTCCCGCTTCTCCAGGACGTAAGCCATCAGAAGCGCCTTGTCACATACGATATTGATAAGCCTCGGGATACCGCCCGAGTATCGGAAAATTTCTTCAATGGCCGCCGTCTCGAAGACCGGACCCAAACCGTTCGACCCGGCGTGCGCGAGGCGATGCAAGATATAGTGCGGCACGTCCGCCGCCTTGAGCGCATCGATATGGTAGCGCACGGAGATCCGTTGACGCAGCTGCCGGAGTGATGGGTCGCGCAGTTTTTCACGCAGTTCCGGCTGGCCGACCAGCACGATCTGCAGCAGCTTCTTGTTCTCGGCCTCAAGATTCGAGAGCATGCGCACCTGCTCGAGCAGCTTCTTGGAAAGATTCTGCGCCTCATCGATGATCAGCACAACATTATTCCCGAGGGTCAATTGCTCGATCAGAAATCGATTTAGCTCTGAGAAAAGGGCGCCTTTTCCTTTTTTTTGCGTCCGGATGCCGAGATCCTCGATGATCGTCTGCATGAGTTGAAGCTCAGAGACATTCGAATTGAAAATGAACGCCGATTTTGTCCGCTCGTCAAACTCGTTCAGAAGCGCCCGACAAAGGGTCGTCTTGCCGGTACCGACCTCGCCGGTGATCTCGATGAACCCGACCCGCTCCCGGATACCGTACAGCATGTGAGAGAGGGCTTCCCGGTGCCTCTGGCTGAGATAGAGGAAAGAAGGGTTGCTCGTGATCGTGAACGGCTTCTCTTTGAGGTCGAAGAAGGATTCGTACACGAACCGATTTTAACAAAGCGCTCAAAGGCTGTAAAGCAATTTTAAAAATGTAGTTGACAGCCCATATCTGTCCGTCTAGCATACGATCAACAATATTCACAGACCTCTTATTCACTCAAGTTAGAACAGGGAGCGAAGAATGCGCAAATCTTGGATCAAGGGTCTTTTGGCCGTCACAGCGGGTCTTGTGTTTATGTCTTCTGCGACCGCCTGCTACGCTCAGGATCCGTTCACAAAGCTGGGTCGCGGCGTCGCCAACACGCTGACCGGATGGGTCGAGCTTCCGAAGAACGTCTACGACACGAGCAAATCCGACAACCCGTTTGCAGGGTGCACGCTCGGTCTTGCTAAAGGCGTGGGGATGACGCTGGTTCGCACCGGCGCCGGCATATTCGAGATCGTCACGTTTCCGTTCCCGGTTCCCGAGAGCTATCAGCCTATCCTCGAACCCGAGTACGTATTTTAAAGAACCCACCGTCTTTTTATATCCCCGGGCCTTATCGGTCCGGGGATTTTTTTCGCCGCGAAGCGGACGAACCCGCCGGCGGGTCAGCATCTATCTGGTTATTTGTTGATAGCAGAGCTTACTTCTGTTTTATAAATTAACAGCTTTTAACCTCCTTATAATTCCCTTGACAGATATTATCCATTTTGGTTAAATGAAACTCCCTTTTCACTGAATAGGCCAAGGAGATAGAAATGAAGAACCGCTGGAATGACCATGAGGCCGTTGACAAAGCGCTGACGACCGAAGGCGCGTGTGATTTTCTCAGTATTAGCCGGCAGACGCTGTACAAACTCGTGAAGTCCAAGAAGATCCCGGGGCGCAAAGTAGGGGACAATTACCGTTTCCTCAAGAGCGACCTGATCCGCTACTTCAAGAACGACTGATCCGATGACTCCTTCAAAGCCGCGGGTGAGCAAAAAAGAGGAAAAAATGTCAGAGCGCCGAAAATTCATGCGTTTCAACACACCGGTTAATGTCGAATTCCGCACGTTGACACTGAATCCCATTTTCGGCAAAGCGCTCGCGAAGGACTTGAGCCGCGAGGGGGTGCGTATGGGCATGAAGCAGGGGGTGCCGGTCGGCACGCCCGTTGAGATCAGCGTGAATGTGCCCGGAGACAACCTTCCGGTGTTCGCGGCCGGTAAGATCGCATGGGCCGATGGTCTTGATGCGGGTATCAAGCTCACGAAAATCAGCCAATCGGATCGGGCGCGTTTGCTTGAGTATGTTTACAAAGAATGGCTGAAGAGCTCTAAAACCGCTGTAAAATAGCATGGCTGAGCTGCGCAAGTTCGCCCGCCTCAAGGCTCCCATCAGCATCGTCTACAAGCTTGCCCGCAAGGGGATCCGTCGTAAGTCGACGTCGACATTCGTGCGTGATCTGAGCGGAGGCGGAGTGAGCTTTACCGTCAAGGAAGCGCTTCGCTGCGGGGCACTGCTTGAGATCGAGATCAAGATCCCCCATTTGGCCGATCCCATCCGCGCGATCGGAGAGGTTGTCTGGTATAATCACGAGAAGGTCCGGGACAGGGAGGTGCGGGAAGCGGGTGTTCTTTTCCGCGATATCGAACCGGCGGATCTGCATCGCGTGCTGGAATATGTACACATGATCGGTATCGGAACTTGAGCGACTACGGCGATTTTATAGGCAAGCTTTCGAATATCCTGAAAAAGGACCGGAGCTATCGCGAAGAGGCCTATCTCTTTGTCATGGCTGCGTTAAGCCGCGCCATCGAAAGCCTTGAAGCGCCCCGGCATGTGACCGGCCGGGAACTCCTCAAATGGATACAGGAGGAGGCTGAAGAGCAGTTCGGGCCGATGGCCGTGACCGTCTTGCACCATTGGGGCGTCAAGAATAGTCTTGATTTCGGCCATATTGTGTTTAATATGGTCCGGGAGGGAGTCCTCTCCAAGACCGAAACAGACTGTCTCGAGGATTTCCAAGACGCGGTTTTCTTCGAAAATCTCTTCGATCACGTTTCAGGTTACCGTTTGCACGAAGAGAAAAAACTGAAGAACGTTTCCAAAAAATAACAAAGGATGGTGTGAAGTATGGCCGAAGCAGCGCAAGCCAAAGCGGACGCCCCGGCCGAAGTCGCCGGGCGGGCCCCCAAGAAGAAGAAATCCAGGCCCACGAATTGCCTCCAATCGAATAAGCGTATTCGCCGCAAGGACTGGTACTACCGCGACGGCAAGTATTTTGCCAACAAACAGTGTTTCCGCCTCTGGCAGACCGCCGAAGCGGAAAAGAAGACCAAAGAAGCGGCGGCAGCCGCAGCGGCGAAACCGGCCGCTGAAGCCGAAGCGGCGGGCTGAGGCCCGTCTCGATGGCCGCGTCCGACTGTCTGTTCTGTAAGATCGTCGAACGTAAAATTCCGGCTTCGGTCGTATTCGAGTCTGATGCCGTTTTGGGTTTTAAAGACGTGAATCCGCAAGCTCCGGTTCACGTCTTGTTTGTTCCGAAGCGCCATGTCGAGGGCGTTGATGCGCTCGGCTCCGGCGATGCCGGCGTGATGATGCCGCTGATATTGGCGGTCAATCAGGCAGCGCGCGAGCTCGGCGTTTCGGACGCCGGCTATCGCTTGGTGATCAACAACAAAAAGGATGCCGGTCAGACCGTCGACCACCTCCACCTGCACCTTCTGGGCGGACGGCGTCTCGGATGGCCCCCCGGCTGACATGAAAACTCCCAAGAGCATTCTCGATAGAAGACGGTCGATACGCATCGCGGAAAAATTGCCGTTCAGGCTGGGTCATGACGGCTTCGAGATCGAGGCGACGAGCCTCAACATCAGTTATCACGGCGCGATGTTCCTCGTCGATAAAGACATCAAGTTGATGACGCAGCTCTCACTCGGTATTACGGTGCCGGACGGATCAAAATCCCACCGGGTCCTCGCCAAGGGAGTGGTGGTCCGCAAAGAATCCGACACGCGGACCGGCAAATTTCTTATTGCCGTCTTTTTTTCAGATATCAAACCCAAAGACGAAAAAATTCTCAAGGATTTCATTGACGGCCGCATAAAACGCGACTAAATGGACCCGCGACCGAATTCCGAGAACCCCCGCCTAAAGAAGCTCGACAAACAGTCCTTACTCGCGCAGTGCCAGCTTTTCTCCAATCTGAGCCAATGGGAGCTGAAATCCATCAGCCAGCTCATGAGGCTCGTCGAATACAAAAAAGACGAGCTCGTCTATAAAGAAGGCGGGGAAGGCGAGGCTTTCTACGTCGTCGTCGCCGGCCGCTTCGAGGCGTCCGTCTCTGAGGGAGAGAAAAAGCGCACCCTCGCGTATCTTCGCCGCGGCGATTATTTCGGCGAGATGTCTCTCCTCAACAACGCGCCGCATTCGGCAACGCTTCGCGCGCTTTCGGATGGCCTTACCCTGGAACTCAAGAAAGACGATTTCAAGAAGACGATCGAGCACAACGCCACGGTCTCGTTCGAGCTTTCCCGCCGCCTGAGTTCACGGCTGAAAGGGGGCGACGCCCGTTCGCGATCGCTCCTCAAGAGCGACATCATTTCTATTTACAGCCACCAGCGCCGGGGCGGACGCGCGTCATTTGCCATCAATCTCGCGGCGAGTCTTTTTGAAGAGACGCGCCAAAAGACCGTGCTTCTCGACATGAGCCTGTCGGGCAACGAGATCTCGGCCCGTTTGCACATGGCCCGGAAAATTCCCATGACGCAGTTTCACAATATCGAAAACGCGCCGGCGGACGCGGCCTCGGAGTTTCTGACGCGTCATCCGGTCGGCTTCGATGTCCTGAGCGTGGCTCACGCCCCGAATGACGCGCTGGGCGAGGCGATCATCAGCCAGCTTTTGAATCATCTGGCGATTGAATACCGTTTTATTCTGATCGATCTGCCGCCGGCATTCGACGAGATGGCGATGAAGGCGCTATCGCAATCGGACTCTGTCCTTTTTGTCACGGACAGCAACGTCAACAACATCACTGAGACGCGGGACATGCTGGCCGATGTCCAGCGAGCGCTCACGTTCCCGGATGACAAGATCTCGATCGTGATCCACGAGGTTTTCTACGGCATCCGGACGACCGCTTCGATCAAGCGCGAGATCTTCGGCAACAAGGCCTGCTATTCGTTGCCGTCGTCGCCGGCCATCCGCGAAAGCGACGATCGCGTGCTGCCGATCGTCGTCGATGAACCGGATGCTGAATACTCTCGCACCGTACGCCATCTTGCGCGACGCCTCTCGAACAATCTCGTAGGCCTGGCGCTCGGTTCGGGGGCGGCCCTCGGTCTTTCACATGTGGGGGTCCTTAAAGTGTTGGAGCGTGAGCGCATTCCGATCGACATCATCGCCGGATCGAGCATCGGTTCGCTGTTCGGGGCCCTTTACGCGATCGGAAAAACAACCCGCGAGATCGAGGAGGCCTCACTTGAGATCAACTCGCTGGCCAAGCTCATCCCTCTGATCGATTTCAATCTTTTTCCGTTCCACGGCCTCATGCGCGGCAACGCGGTCATCCGCCATTTTAAGAAATACATCGGCAACCGGGTCTTCGATGATTGCCGTATTCCACTCAAGATCATCGGCTCCAATATGTCGACGCGCCAGGCGGTCGTGCTGGACACGGGGTTCATCATGGACGCCATCCGCACGTCGATCGCCATTCCGGCGATCTTTACACCGACGCGCCTGAACGGCGACATCATGGTCGACGGCGGTATTTTAAGTCCGCTGCCGGTGAAGGCGCTTCATGATGCCGGCGCCAACAAAGTCATCGCGGTCAATGTGTTCCCGACGGTAAGAGACACGCTTGAGCGGCGTATCATTCTCGAAGAAGCCGCCGAAAAAGAAGACATGCTCATGCGCCAGCGCAATTTCTTGACGCGCGGCTTCTATCGGACGGGTAAAGCGATCAAGCGGCGCTTCAGCGCCAACCTGTTTGACGTCCTCATGAGTACGATCCAATCCATGGAATCCGAGATCGCAGAGATGGAAGGCGAGTCCGCCGATGTTTTGCTCAGGCCCGTGTTGCCGACGGCAAGTTGGGTCGAGTTCTACAAGCCTCAACAATTCATCAAGCGCGGAGAGGACGAGGCCGAAAAGATGCTCGCGAAGATCAAATTGCTTGTTTCGCAGCAGAATGTCTGATAAGAATAGTGTATGTTTGCTAAAAGGAATTTAAAAAAATGAAGAATGACCAAGAGATCGTCATTGTGGACGGTGTGCGGACCCCTCAAGGAGCTTTCGGCGGCGCATTCCGCGATCTGACCGCACAGAAACTCGGCGAAATCGTGGTGCGGGCGCTCATCGAGCGGACGAAGCTTGATCCGGCGAAGGTCGATGAGGTCATTTTTGGCTGCGTCGGCCAGGCGAGCGACGCCCCTAACATCGCGAGGGTCATTGCGCTGCTTGCCGGAATTCCTAAGGAGGTCACCGGCTACACGGTCGCACGCAATTGCGCTTCCGGCATCCAGGCCATCGTGAACGCATGTCAAAGCATCCTGTCCCAGGACGCAGACGTTCAGATCGTGGGCGGCACCGAGTCGATGTCGTGTTCCCCCTACGTGAGCCGCGATCTGCGTTTCGGCAAAAAACTCCGTAATTCCGCCATGATCGATTCGCTTTGGGAAGGCTTGACCGACCCTGTCTGCGGCGAGCTCATGGGCAAGACGGCCGAGAACCTGGCCGAGGAATTCAGCATCACGCGTCAGGATCAGGATAAGTTCGCGGTCCAGAGCCATCAGAAGATGTTCCGCGCCACGCGTGAAGGAAAATTCAAGGACGAGATCGTCCCCGTGACGGTGGAGAAGAAAGCCGCCGGCCGCTCGATGCCGCCCGAGACGGTCCTGCAAGATGAAGGCATCAACCCCGCGATCAACGAGCAGACGCTTGCGTTGTACCCGCCGATGTTCAAAGAGAACGGCACCGTCACGGCCGGCAATGCCTGTGGTCTCGCCGACGGCGCCGTCGCGCTCCTCATGATGACCCGCAAAAAAGCGGACGAACTCGGCTACAAGAACGTTCTCGGCTCGATCCGCTCTTATGCTTTTTCCGGTGTTGAGCCGCGCCGCATGGGCATCGGACCCTCACTGGCAGTGCCGAAGGCGCTCAAGAAGGCGGGACTTGAAATGAAGGACGTCCAGCTCATGGAGATCAATGAGGCGTTTGCCGCCCAGGTCCTTTCGGTTGCGAAGGCGATGCCTTTTGATCCCGGGATCCTGAACGTAAACGGCGGCTCCATCGCCATAGGACATCCGGTGGGCATTACGGGCGCACGGCTCACGCTGTCGCTTCTCAACGAAATGAAACGCCGCAAGCTCCGGATCGGCGTCGCCACGCTTTGCGTCGGCGGCGGTCAGGGCGCGGCACTGGTCCTGGAGAGAAAATAATGTTCATTTACAAGGCGGGAGTCGTCGGCGGCGGGGCCATGGGCGCGGGCATCGCGCAGGTCATCAGTTATTCCGGTCTTCCTGTCGTGCTGAAAGAGGCCAATGCGGAGCTCGCGCAGAAAGCGCTCGATAAGATCCGCGCCGTCTATCAGGGTCGCGTCGACAAGGGCAAAATGTCTCCGTCGGACCTGGAAGCTAAGATGGCGCTCGTCTCGATCACCACCGATTACGACGCGCTGAAGGATTGCGACATTGTGATCGAGGCTGTTTCCGAAAAGATGGACTTGAAGATCAAAATATTCAAAGAGCTCGACGCGGTGGTCCCCGAGCAGGCGATCCTCGCGACCAACACCTCCGCGCTGTCCATCAGCGCCCTCGGAGCCGCGACGAAGCGGCCCGAAAAAGTGGTCGGCATCCATTTCTTCTTTCCGGCGCACGTGATGAAATTGATCGAGGTCATTCCGGGTCTTGCCACGTCGGAAGAAACCGTCACTGACGCGATCGCGTTCTCCGAGAGTCTGCGAAAAATCCCCGTGCGCGTCAACGAATGCGCGGGCTTTCTGGTCAACCGGCTGCTTTTGCCCTATCTCAATGAAGCGGCGTTCGCCGCCGAAGAGGGGAGCGCCACTCCGAAAGAGATCGACAAGGCGATGGTTGATTTCGGTTTTCCGATGGGACCGTTTATCCTCGTGGACACGATCGGGGTGGATATTTGCCACGACGCCGGTCTCGTGCTTTATGACGAATACGGCGAGCGCATGAAGCCCGCAAAACTTTGGGACGAGGTCTATAAACTCAAGCGTTACGGCGTCAAGAACGGCGCGGGTTTCTACAATTACGCCGGCGCTGAGGACAACACCCTCGACGGCATTCTTGCGAGGCTTAAAGCGTCCACGCCCGCGAAGAAGGCCCCATTTTCCGCGGACCGGCTCATGCTATCGATGGTCAACGAGGCGGCGTTCTGCATTCAAGAGCATGTTTGTGCGCCCGGCGACATCGATATCGCGGTGCTCGCGGGCATCGGGTTTCCGCAAGGCAAGGGCGGTCTTTTGCAGTACGCCGACGAAATGGGCATCGACGTGGTACTCAAGCGCCTCGAAGCGCTTTATGCGGTCTACGGCGAACGTTATTTCCCGGCGCCGCTTCTCAAACGCATGGTGGGAGCCGGTTTTCTCGGCAAAAAAACAAAACGCGGTTTCCTGGAATACTAAGGAGGATCGAAATGGCCGACCTGCAGTTTTTGGGAGTCACGATCGAAGAAGGTATTGCGATGGTCAAGATCAACCGTCCGCCGGTCAACGCGCTCGGTAAGGGTCTTCTCGCCGAACTCGGCAAGCTCGTCGACGACGTACAGGCGGATCCGAAAGTGAAGGTCGTTGTCCTTTCGAGCGCCATTCAGAACGTCTTCATTGCAGGCGTCGACCTGAAAGAGATGGCACAGCTGACGAACCCCGAAGACGTGGTGGGTATCATCCGTCTGGGGCAGCAGGTTTTTCGCAAGATCGAGAACTCTGAAAAGCCTTTCATCGCGGCGATCGCCGGAGCCTGCGTCGGCGGGGGGCAGGAGCTCGTCATGGCTTGCCATATCCGCATCGCATCTGACCGCACGCGTTTCGCGCAGCCTGAGATCACGCTTGGGATCATCCCGGGTTTCGGCGGTTCTCAGCGCCTCCCGAGGCTTATCGGCGCAGCCAAGGCGGCCGAGCTTATTCTCACGGGCGACCTCGTCACGCCTCAGGACGCGCAGAAGATGGGGCTCATCAACCATGTCGTGGGCGACGGAGCGCTCCTTAAGACGGCGCGCGAGATCGCCAAGAAGATCGCGCGGCACGGCCTCCCGGCGATCCGCGCGGCGATGCGCGCCATCGGCAAGGGTCTCGACGTCTCGATCGACGAGGGCATGAAGGTCGAAGAAGCGGAGTTCCGCTCTATCCTTGGGACCAAAGACATGCAAGAAGGTATCCGCGCATTCATTGAAAAACGCCAGCCTAAGTTCACCGATAGCTGAGCTTCCAAAGCCCAAGAATCTGGGCCTGCTTTTCGCGGAGACTGCGGCACGGTTTCCGTCGAAAAATGCTTTTCTATATAAGCAGGGCGGCAGGTACGTCTCGCTCACGTGGGCTGAGGCCGCAGCAAAGGTTCGCGCCGTCGCCTCTGGGCTCTCCTCACGCGGTCTCGGTCCCGGCGACCGTATCGCCATCCTTTCCGAAAACCGTCCCGAATGGGCGTTCGTTGATTTCGCGGCCCAGATGCTCGGAGCCGTGCTCGTTCCTGTCTATCCCACGCTTTCCGCCGAGGAAGTCCGGTATATCCTCGCGGATTCAGGCGCATCCATGGTGGCCGTATCCGGAAAAGATCTTCTCGGGAAGGTCGTGTCCGTGCAGAAAATGCTTCCGGCGCTCACGGGTATTCTCGCGTTTGAAGCTTCGGCGGTGATCTCAGGCGGTGAGCTCAAAATTCCACTATGGATTTTTCGTGATCTCGAGAAAGAACCGGTCGATCCGGAACTTGATGCTTCTATGGCGCAAGTGGACGCGGATGCGATCGCCAGCATTATTTACACTTCCGGCACGACGGGTCCGCCAAAAGGCGTCCTTCTGACGCATCGCAATTTTATCGTCAATGCCGATCTGTGCCGCCACGCCCTTGATATGGGTCCGGACGACACGCATCTTTCATTTCTGCCGCTCTCACACATATTCGAACGTCTCGTGGGCCAATATCTCATGGTCCTCATCGGCGCGACGATCGCTTACGCTGAGTCCATGGACACTGTTCCGCAAAACCTCCGAGAGGTACGGCCTACATTCGTGGTCGGCGTGCCGCGTTTTTACGAGAAGATCCGCGCTCGCGTGCTCGAAACGTTAAGGAAAGGAACGGCGGTCAAGACCGGAATTTTTTTCTGGGGGCTTGAGGTCGGAAAACGCCGCCGCATAGTGATCGCCCAGGGCCGCCGCCCAGGCGTGATGTCCGCCATTCACCGCGCATTGGCAGGGGCTCTTGTGTACTCGAAATTCCGCGCCGGGCTCGGCGGGCGTGTCCGCTTCTGCGTATCGGGCGGCGCGCCTCTCCCGCGCGAGATCGCCGAGTTTTTTCATGACCTCGGCGTTCTCATCATCGAAGGCTATGGTCTCACCGAAACGTCCCCGGTCATCAGCTGTAATCGCGAAGACCGCTTCCGTTTCGGTAGTGTCGGCGTGCCCCTGGAAGGCATCGACGTGCGCATCGCCGATGACGGAGAAATCCTCACGCGCGGAGACTGCGTGATGAAAGGCTATCTCGGGAAGCCTGAGGAGACGGCCGCCGTGCTTCAGGACGGATGGTTCCATACAGGGGATCTCGGAAAGATCGACAAGGACGGATTTCTGGCGATCACGGGCCGTAAAAAGGATCTGCTGGTCACATCCGGCGGTAAAAAGGTCGCTACGCGGCTCATCGAAGAGCTGGTGGAAAAAGACCCGTACATTCTTCGCTGCGTGCTGTTCGGAGAAGGCCGGAAGTTTGTCACGGCGCTGATCGTGCCCTGCGAGGAGGAGCTCGTCGAATACGCCCGCAGCCAAAAGATCGCCAATACCGGATATGACGCGCTGCTGGCCGAACCAAAGATCTACGCTTTTTTAGAATCACGCATCGCCGCGCTTTCCGAAAACCTCGCCAACTATGAACGTATCAAATATTTTGCCCTCCTTGACCGCGATTTCACTCAAGGGGCCGGAGAACTTACGCCGACACTAAAGGTCAAGCGCGACGTGGTTCTTTCGCGCCATAAAGACCTTCTGTTGCCGTTCTACGAGAAAGAAAAAGGCGACGCCCTTTGAGTAGTGCGGGCTCGCCACAAAGCTCCGGCGAAGTCCGTCCACAGAGCTTGGTGGACAAGTCGCGCCAAAGCTCTGTGGCGGAGTGGACGAACCATCGTTTCGTCGCGTTCGACGGGACGCCCCTTTTTTACCGCCGTGCAACAACGGTCGAAAAACCGAGAGCGGCGGTTTTGATCGTACACGGGATGGGTGAACATGGCGGGCGTTACCGGCATGTCGCCGAATATCTTGTGGCGATGGGCTTTGAATGTTTCGTGCCCGACTTGCGCGGTTTCGGCAAGAGCGGGGGAACGCGTGGGTCGATCCGCGCGTTTTCCGATCTGACGAAGGACCTCTCAGCGCTGCACGCGATCGCCGATGGCGAAACCAAGGGTGTTCCGGTTTTTCTTCTGGGCCACAGCTTTGGAGGCCTTGTCGCTTCGGCTTACGCGGCCCAAACCGGACAAAAGATAGCCGGCGTAATTCTCTCATCCCCGATTTTTGGCATTAAAGTCCCGGTCCAAGCTTGGAGACATATACTCGGGTTGATAGCCTCGTATCTGGCCCCGGACTATGTGCAGCCTACTCGCGTGGAGGCAAAAATGCTGACCCACGACGCCGTTATTCTGCGGGAATATAGCCGCGACGCGCTCATCGATCATCGTATCAGCGCACGGCTTTACCGTGAGCTTCTGCGCGCGATCGCGAAGAAAATGGAAATAGCTGCTTCACTTCGATCTCCGGTTCTCTTGCTGCTGTCCGGAGAGGACGTCGTCGTCGATGCGGCGGCTGCGCGCGAATTTTTTAAGGCGATCCGCGTGGCCGATAAAGAACTCGAAACTTACGATGACTTTTATCATGAGATCCTCAATGAAACAGGGCGCGACCGCGTTCTTTCCAGGATCGGAACCTGGATTTCCATGAAAATGTCATAACTAGTTTATTTTCAATTAGTTATAATATTAGCATAACTTAGCCGTGTCTTGTTTGTTCTCCGCCAAAGGGTATACTTGAAGCAGACCTTAAGAAAGCGGGGTGATGCCTATAAGCGTCGGCTCGGCAAGGATCTTGATGAGAGGTGATTCAAATGAGACACGACCTCGTAGCTGGTCTTTTGATCGGCATCGTGTTGGGTCTGGCATTCACGACTCAGCTCGCTCCGCATCTGGCAGTGATCGTCATTTTGGCCGTTGTAATCGGCGGCAAAATGATTAGCCTGAAATAACGGCTAGTGTTCTAAGCGCCCTTCCGGGAGTTTCTCTCGGGAGGGCGTTTTATATTGCGTTCCTGAGGGGGCTGTATTAAAATGCGCGCCATGCAGCTTCCTTTTGACTTTGAACCCAACAAGACCACCCTCGCGGGTATCGTGCTCGGCGTCGTTCTCGTTGCCGTCGTGCGCGCCGCTTTAGGCTTCTGAGCGGATATGTCCGATAGGCCGGCGGCTCCCGCCTCGGCTTTTTTCTGGTTTGCCTGCGGCTTTGCCGCGCTCTCGACATTACCGCTTATTTATCGCTATGAGACGGGCCAATATGCGGCCGCGGAGTCGTACTACGGGTGCCCCGTGCTGATGACCGAACCCGGAGTGGCGCTTATCCGCTCCGATGTCATTGGGAAAGGTTATTTCGGCGCCTCCCGCAATAACAACCGCACACACAAAGGGATCGATCTTTACTCGCCCATGGGTCAGCCGGTTTTGGCTTCCAAAAGCGGCCGCGTTGCTTTTGCCGGTGTTGACAAGGGCTACGGTAACTATGTGGAGATCCGTCACCCTGACGGACTTTTAACGCGCTACGCCCACTTGTCCTCTATGAGCGTTCAGACGGGGGAATGGCTTTCGAAGGGTCAGGTTTTGGGCGCGATCGGGAATACAGGCAACGCCAACGACCCTCAAGTCATTCCGCACGTTCATTTTGAGATCCGCTACAAGAATCACGCAATGAACCCCTCCGACAAACTCCTCGATCCCGCCATTACACTCAAAAAACAGCATTAATTATTGTTGTTCCAAGCCTTGAAATCACTCTTATCATCCAGTACACTTCTTTTAGTGCTTTAATAAGTTAGTTAAGCACTAATTGTTATAAAACTCCTCTGAAGAGAGGGGTGCCTTGATTAAGGCAGGCAAACTCCCGGAAACGGGAGGACGCAAAGTCACGGACCTAACCCCCGCGCTATCAAGCGGGGCATGGTGGCCGGATCGCTGACAACTATGAAAAAAGCCCTTCAACACGCAACGATCTTTTTTTGGGCGGCCCTGTTCCTGGCCGCTCCCTCAGGCGTTCAGGCCGATGTTCCCGCCGATCTTCCGTATTTTGAACTCAACCTCAGTTACCCGCAACGCAGCCATCCGATCACCGTTACGATCCGGAAGGAAGACAGTCTCTTGCACGGATGGGGTCCCGGTTCGCGCGTCACCGTACGGGCGAACATCATTCGTCTTGATGGCAAGCGAGAGTGGATTCGAGACGCCGAGGGCCGCCGGGCCTGGACGGTCCAGCTTAATCTGGAAGGGGAGGGGCGCCTCACCATTGCCCCCCGATTCGATACGTACACCGGCGCCATGAATGTGACCGGCAACGGAAAGCCTCTGTCCGGCACGACCGGCAAAACCATCAAGAAAATTTACGAGTACCGTTTTGAAGACGGTGTGCACGTGAGGGTGCATTTTACCGATCAGACGCTTGAAAAGAACGGCGAGACAGCTTTATTCGGCAAGGATGTTCTCGATGCGGCCACGCAGGCGTACCAGACGATCACGGAATTCAACGGGTTCAACACGGCCGGTTTTTCGTTCGCAACACCTGATGAGCGCTATGCTTACGACCCCGACCGCACCATCGACGTCTACCTTGGAGATCCCGCCGCGGACGGCGCACAGACCTACGGATTTCCGAATCTGACGTTCAGGGACGCTCCGTGTTTCGACACGCTGAAGGTGGGGGAGAACCGGTATGAGGCGGTGATCCTCCTGCCCGCCAATTATAAAGATTTCATCCGTAATTGGGAACGCATCAATCCTTCTCCGCTTGGAAAACGCAATGTGGAAATTGATCTGCGCGGCACGCTGATCCATGAGATGCTGCACGTGGTCCTCTTTTACTATAACAAGAACCTCAACAAAGAGACCGAGCTTGCCGACGGCGCATCGCCGGCTAAAAAACGTATCGACTGGTACGTCGAGGGTCTTGCCCGTTACTTTGAGACATTCGGCGGGGCACGGCACGACTTTTTCTCTCAAGGTTTTAAACAGACGCTGCCCGATAAGATCCGTTTTTCGCGCGGCGGTTCAAATTACTTCATGCGTTACCCGGACCAGGCGTTCATCGACCTGCGTTATGAGAACGCGCTTTTCTGGCGTTTCATCGATTACCGTTACGGCATGGGGGCGATCGAAAAATTGAGCCGCGATCTCCGGTCCAGTGGACGTGAAGATTTTGAGAAGGCGCTCGAGCGCGCAACCGGGCATCCATTCAAAGAGCTTTTGAGCCGTTTCTCACTCTCGATCCTCACGAAGGATTTCGGCCTAAAAGACGATTCCGTTTTCCTGCGCGAGATCGCCACGACGCGCATCATTTACCGGGACGGAGAGCTGTACCTTCCGGATAACCACGGCGGCGAGGCGACACTGGGCCTGTCGTGTCGCACGGACTGGATCGCGCACTGGGAAGACGTCACTGCCGAGTCCGGCGGAACTCCCATCGCGGGGGACAATACCGAAAAGAGCGACGTTTCGGGCTGGGCCACCGACTATTATGAGCTCAAAATGACCTCCCCTGAGAAGTTGCCTTGGCTCGGGCTCAAGCATGAAGCCGGCGGCGGTACGTCGCTCACCGTGCAGCTTCTGATCATCTCCAAGGGCGGCTCCACGCTTACGCATAATTTCGACCACGTCGCGCCGGGAGCGACGGCCGGCGCGTCTCTCCAGGAGCTTGCGGTAAAAAACGGCCTTTCGGCCTCCGATATCGACAAGGTATACCTGCTCATCACCAACACCGATCCTAAGACCGTTTCGGACTACGAGATCCTCGTTCGTCCGTAAGCGCTGTAATACCAAAATGATAATGTCCTCTTTGACCAAAATAGAATTGTCCGGTCAAAGACAAGCTATCATGACCCTCCAAGGAGGGCCTCGTGATGACAGAGGACATTATCCCGATGAGTTTAAAAGAACTTAAGCGTCTA